>Ga0228703_1000288_pt1 | contig 39556 bp, 41 predicted proteins | sample McNCre217_Aug_MG_3_FD_178020 | JGI IMG/M metagenome (GOLD analysis project Ga0228703, IMG submission 178020) | Freshwater microbial communities from McNutts Creek, Athens, Georgia, United States - 29-17_Aug_MG | ecosystem: Environmental > Aquatic > Freshwater > Creek | place: USA: Georgia...
GATGCATCCAAAATCTGCACATCCCTTGGCTTTTCGGCTAAAACCTTCATGTTCTTGTCTAATTTAGCGACTTTCGCCATCAAAGCGGGTTGCTCATTTGCCGGTTGGCTATCATCATTCGCCATGTAATGACCCATTTTCCAGCGTTGCAATTGACCGCCCCAAATACCTCCAAAATACATATAATAACTGCCATCTTGGTCTTTAAATACACACGGGTCTATGCTGTAAGTTCCTGGTATGTAATTGGCCTCAGCCTTGAATGGACCTTCCGGTTTAGCCGAACTCGCTACACCAATACGAAAAACGCCTTCTTTGTCTTTAGCAGGAAAATACAGATAGTATTGCCCATTCGCTTCCGCGGCATCCGGTGCCCAAAACATTTTACCCGCCCAAGGCACATCGGCCAATTTCAAAGCGACACCGTGATCTGTTACTGGAGCAGCTGGAGTAGTTTGCGAAAAGACATGGTAATCATTCATCGCAAAATGACTTCCCATATCGTCTTCCTTAACCCCGGCATCGATGTCGTGCGACGGATAGATGTAGATTTTCCCTTGAAAAAGGTGGGCTGAGGGATCGGCAGTATAAATATGAGAGACTAAGGGTTGTTGGGCAAATGCACCGAAACTCAACAGCGCCAAAACGAGTATTTTTTTCATTGTTCTAGGTTTGTATATCAAAGGACTAAATTTCCTATTTTTACTCCATGAAAGCAATACCTTCCGCATTATTATCCTTTGGGATGTCGGGCCGCATCTTCCACGCTCCTTTCCTCGAAATTCATCCGGGTTTTGAATTAGTTGGTTCCTATGAACGCAGTCAAAAAAACATCCAAAAAGCCTATTCGGGAACGCATTCCTACGATAGCTTGGAAGAGGTTATTCAGGATGAAGACATCGAATTGATCATCGTCAATACGCCCATCCCCACCCATTTCGACTATGCGTCCAAAGCCTTGCGGACGGGAAAGCATGTCGTGGTGGAGAAAGCATTTACGAATTCAACAGCCGAGGCCATCGAACTTCAGAAGATTGCCCAAGAAGAAGGAAAGCATATTTTTGTCTACCAAAACCGCCGTTGGGATTCCGATTTCTTGACAGTCAAGAAAGTCTATGAATCTGGCCAATTGGGAGATATCGTAGAAGCTGAATTCCACTTTGATCGTTACAATGGGGCTAAATCCCCTAAAATGCATAAGGAATTGCCTGGTCCGGGAGCTGGTATCATCTTTGATTTAGGACCACATATTATTGACCAGGCTTTGTATTTGTTTGGAAAACCCACACATGTGTTTGCCGATTTACGAAAAACCCGTCCGGGAACGGAGGTTGAGGATTTGTTTGAAATCTTGTTGTACTATCCGGAAATGCGTGTACGTTTGAAGGCGGGCTATTATTTCAAGGTGCCTGTACCGGCTTTTCAATTGCATGGAAAATTGGGGAGTTTTATCAAAACGCGCTCCGACCGCCAAGAGGCCGATCTAGATGCGGGCCGAAAACCCCAAGGAGATTCGTGGGGACAAGAAGGCCCCAATGATTTTGGAGTTATTCAAGTCGACGGAGGAAATCCGGAACGTGTACCCTCCGAAAAGGGAAATTTCATGGCCTTTTATGAAAATGTTTTTCAAACCTTGCGGGGGAGTGAGTCTCCGGCGGTAGGAGTTCAAGCGGGAATCAACAGCATGCGGGTAATCGATGCGGCGATTGAGAGCAGTCGGGGGAAAAAAGTGATCAAGTATTAGCGATTAACCCCAGACTTCAGTCTGGTGAAAGACAAGAGCTATTGCACAACAAAATTATAACCCCAGACTTCAGTCTGGGAAAAGACGCGAGGTATCGCGTCTCTACGATAGGAATATGAAAACAAACTTATTTACACAATTCGAGCCGGAATTACAGAAGAAGATCCAACAAGTGGGGGTCATTCGTAAATTCCAAGCCGATGATTTTCTGATGAAAACGGGCCAAAGCATCCGCTCTGCGGTGTTTGTTACGAAAGGGATCATTAAAGTATTCCGCGAAGATGATGAAGGCAATGAAGTTTTCATGTACAATTTGCACCCGGGTGAGGCCTGTGCGATCTCGATGACCTGCGCGGCGCGCAACTTGAATAGCCAGATTATGGCCAAGGCTTTGGTCGACACCGAAGTCATGACCATCCCAGTGGAATTGATGGATGAATGGGCCTCCAAATACAAAACTTGGTACCAATTCGTCTTGGAAACCTATCGCTCCCGTTTTGAGGAATTGTTGGATACCTTAGACCACATCGCCTTCCGTAATTTGGATGAGCGATTGCTTTGGTATTTAAAACAACACCAAAAAAGCTTGAAGAGTAATACGATCAAGGTTTCATTTACTGATATTGCAACTGAATTAAACTCCTCACGAGAAGTAATTTCGAGATTAATGAAAAAGCTTTCGGAAAAAGGACATATCAAAATCAATAAAAACCAAATTGAAATTATAGATTTAAAAGCACTGTGATTTAAATCACGGATTGATTCATCATAGCGTGAGAACTTTGTTGAATGACAAAGTATATATTATTATTCGTAAGTTTTGCTAGTTACGCACAATCCCCATTCTATGGAAAATTGCGCTATTATCACATGTCAACGGACAACAGCGCCAGATTAACTGATTATGCGGCAAATGCCTTTGGAGGAGAAATGGGATTCAAGTATAAATTCAAAAAATATTGGACAGCAGAAGTCGCTGGCTCAATAACAAGTTCATTTTTGAACTCTAGCCTTGTACCTTCAAGTCGATACGAAATCGGTTTATTTGACCAAGCCGACATCTCGAACCAACATTTCCTATCCCGAGTCGAGAAAATGAATTTGCAATTTGCAAAAGACAAATTCAAATTGACGATCGGCCGACAAATCATCAATACCCCATTTATCAATCCTCAAGACGGTCGAATGAGGCCAACGGCAGTGGGGGGGATTTATGCCTCTTTCAACCATTGGGAATTTGCTTATTTATATGAAATCGCACCTCGCGGAACCATGGGCTGGTCCTCTGTGGCATCATCTATTGGCTACTACCCCGTAGGAGTGAATGCATGGGGACAGAAATCCAACTATTCAGGTCAACTAAGTAGCAGAGGGATACTATTAACCGGACTAAACCAGCAACTTACAAAAACTATTTCCTTAAAATTTTCTAACATCTTCGTAGATCAAATTGCAAACACAGCATTCATCCAAATGGAAAAACAATACAAAATGGGTGAAGGTAAATGGATGATGGGTATTCAGGCGATGAAACAATACGCCTTGGATAATAATTTATTCGATGAAAAAGATCATCACGCTGCGAGTTGGGGACTTCGACTTGGATTTGAAAATAAACGATGGGGTGGCTCAATCAATTATAATCAAATCAGTTCGGAGGGGAAGTATCTTATGCCACGTGAGTGGGGAAAAGATCCCTTTTTTACATTTATGCCCCGAGAACGAAACGAAGGTTTGGGCGGAGTTAATGCCCTAGTTGCGCGAAGTATGTATCAAATACCAAATTGGGGATTAAAAATTCACCCAAGTATTGGGTATTTTCTTTTACCATCTGTGGACAATTATGCATTAAATAAATATGGAATGCCTTCTTACACGCAAACCAATATTGAATTTATTTGGGATGCTCAAAAAATCCTGAAAGGTGCCGAGATTCAAGTCTTATACGTGAATAAACATAACCAAGGAGACACAAAAGAAAATAGCAAATACATCCTAAACAAGGTGGATATGAGTACATGGAATTTCATTGTAAATTACCAGTGGTAAATTTTATAGACTTGTGATATAAATCACGAAAAAGCATTTGAAATCATCTGACATTTGTCTTATCAATACTAGCAAAAAATACACATGGAAATTATCGGCTACTTTGCCTCATTACTTATCGGAATATCACTGGGCTTGATTGGAGGTGGAGGTTCTATTTTAACGGTACCCGTCTTGGTTTATTTATTTGGCGTGGATCCAATCTTGGCAACAGCATATTCCCTTTTTGTGGTGGGTGCCAGTTCGTTAGTTGGCGCCTTCCCAAAATACAAACAAGGCTTAATCAATGTAAAAACAGCGGTTATTTTTGGTATTCCATCCATTGCATCGGTTTATGCGACCCGTAAATTCATTGTACCCTTAATTCCCGCAGAGGTTTTTTCGATTGGCGAGTTTATCGTAACAAAATCAATCTTGATGATGGTCTTATTTGCCATTCTAATGGTTGCTGCCTCGATTTCCATGATTCGTGGAAAATGTGAACAATGCGAGAAAGAGAAATTAGGGACTTATGTAGAAGAGGAACAGGTTTTCAATTATCCAATGATTCTTTTGGAAGGTGCCGTGGTGGGTGTCTTAACGGGATTGGTAGGTGCAGGAGGAGGTTTCTTGATTATTCCAGCCCTCGTAATGCTTTCTAAATTATCCATGAAACAAGCCGTTGGGACTTCCCTATTAATCATTGCAGCAAAATCACTCATTGGATTTACGGGAGATTTAGGCCATACACAAATCGATTGGACGCTCTTATTAACGGTGACTGGTCTTGCGATTGGAGGAATATTTTTAGGGGATATTATCAGTAAAAAAGTTGATGGTAATAAACTAAAAATAGGTTTCGGTTGGTTCGTTCTTGTTATGGGTATTTATATCCTAGTCCAACAACTTGCTTTCCCTTTAAAATAAAATAAACACATTCACAGCATAATAATTACACAAATGAAAGTAGAACAAATTTATACCGGATGTTTAGCACAGGGTGCTTATTACATCGAGAACAATGGTGAAGCGGCAATCATCGATCCATTGCGCGAGGTTCAACCTTACATCGAGAAGGCAGAACGTAATGGGGCTAAAATCAAATATGTTTTTGAAACACACTTTCATGCGGATTTTGTATCTGGACACATCGATTTATCAGCCAAAACAGGTGCTCCCATCGTTTATGGACCCAATGCAGCTTGCGCATTCGAATGTATCTCCGCGACAGATGGTCAAGAATTCAAATTAGGCAACGCTACAATCCGTGTGATTCACACGCCAGGCCACACAATGGAATCTACTTGTTTCTTATTAATCGATGAGACAGGTAAAGAAACAAGCTTGTTCTCGGGTGATACTTTATTCATCGGTGACGTAGGCCGTCCTGATTTAGCACAAAAAGTAAAAGCGGAATTAACAGAAGATATTTTAGCAGGTCACCTATATGATTCTTTACGAAATAAAATCATGCCTTTGGCAGATGATATTATCGTTTATCCCGCGCATGGTGCAGGGTCGGCTTGTGGAAAAAATATGAGCAAAGAGACAACGGATACGTTGGGTAATCAAAAGAAGACCAACTATGCTTTGAATCCGGCACTGACAAAAGAGGCATTTAAGAAGGAGGTATTAACGGGCTTAGTTGCGCCTCCCGCTTATTTCCCTTTAAACGTATTGATGAATATCCAAGGATATGATTCGATCGATAAGGTCATGGAACGCGGACAGCATGCGCTTTCTCCTGAAGCCTTTGAAGTCGCTGCCAACGAAACAGGTGCTTTGATTTTGGATACACGTGATCCACAGACCTTTGCTGCTGGATTTATCCCCAATTCAATTAACATCGGAATTGATGGCTCTTTCGCACCCTGGGTGGGTGCTATGATTCCCGATATCAAACAAGAAATCTTGTTGGTAACCGAAGAAGGACGCGAAGAGGAAGTAATCACCCGTTTAGCACGTGTTGGTTACGACTTTACAATCGGATATTTGAAAGGCGGATTTGCTGCTTGGAAATCTGCTAATAAGGAAATTGATACAATTTCATCGATCAGCCCAGAGGAAATGTTCGCACGTTTTGAAGCGGGTGAGGGTGAAATCATCGATGTGCGTAAAAACTCAGAATATTTAAGCGAGCACGTGGTAGAAGCTGAAAATGCGCCATTAGACTTCATCAACGACAGCATGTTGAAAATCAACAAGGACAAGACTTACTTCGTACACTGTGCAGGTGGATACCGTTCGATGATCTTTAACTCGACACTTCGTGCACGTGGTTATGATAATTTAATCGACGTAAATGGTGGCTTCAAAGCCATGAAAGAATCAGAGAAATTTAAAATCACGGACTATGTTTGTCCATCAACCCTATTATAACATGGAAGATTTATTAAAAAACCCATCGACAACCGTAGTAGATGTTCGTGAAACAAGTGAATTTGCGAGTGGACATTATGAAGGAGCCATCAATATTCCCTTGGGAATCGTGCCTTTGAAATTAGATCAATTCAAGGCTATGGAAGGACCCATTGTAGTATACTGTAGAAGTGGTAACCGTTCTGGCATGGCTATGAACCTGTTGAAGCAAGCCGGATTGTCGGAAGTTTATAACGGCGGAGGCTTACACGATATGCTCGCTTATCAAGATTAACTCATTTTCCCCAGGCCAAGGCCTGGGGATTAAATCTTTACATGATGTTGACAAATTTAACTCAAAACTGGGGATTGATGCGAATTATCCGACTTCTTATTGGGGGATACGCGCTGATTGAGGCTTATCATGGATATGATACACTCATGGCTATGCTCGGATTCGTATTGGTAGGCATGGCTGTTTTAAATGCGGGTTGTGGTGCACAAGGCTGTGGAGTTCCCATGAATAAATCAACAAGTATTGAAACCGATGAAGTATCTTATGAAGAAGTACATTCTAAATAACATTTGGTCTATCGTAGGAGGGTTCTTTGGAGGCCTCTTTGGATATTTTTACTGGAGAGACATCGGTTGCGCAACAGGTACATGTCCGATCACAAGCAAACCACTTAATAGCATCGTCTACTTTGCTGTTATGGGTTATTTTATGATTGACACTATCTCACAATGGCGTACCTTTAAAGAAGAGAAATTACATTAATAAATTTTAAACTAAATTTAACAATAGGCTAGTGACATTAGACTAGCGACTAATTTAACTTACTTATGATAGAAACAATCACCCAACCCTGGCCTTGGTACACGGCAGGAATTATCATCGGACTTATTGTCCCGGCCTTGTTGATCCTTGGCAATAAGCACTTTGGCATATCGGCTAATTTACGTCACATGTGTGCCGCATGCTTTCCAAGTGATATTCCATTTTTTAAATACGATTGGAAAAAGGAATCTTGGAATCTGTTTTTCATCGGCGGAATCTTGATAGGGGGCTTTATTGCAGCCCATTTTTTAGGTTCCGATGCCCCGATTACTATTCACCCAGATTTAGCTCAAGAATTAGCGGGATATGGAATTACCGATCTTTCGGGTATGGTACCCGTGCAACTATTTGCATTACATGATATCTTCACGTTACGTGGATTTCTTATGATGGTCGGAGGAGGATTTCTGGTTGGATTTGGAACTCGCTATGCGGGCGGATGTACCTCAGGACATGCGATTATGGGTCTCTCCGACTTACAATGGCCATCTTTAGTGGCAACTATTTGCTTTATGATTGGTGGGTTTGTCATGGCCAATCTTATTTTACCATTCATTTTAAGCCTATAAGTATGAAGACGCAACAAGAAGAAACAGATTTTGAAGTTCGTTCACTAGACACCATGTGTATCAACGAATCCAATTTAAGCCATCCTTGGTGGTATAATTTCAAGTATTTGGCCGTTGGTATTGTATTCGGTATCGTATTCGTGAAAGCAGAAATCATTTCATGGTTTAGAATCCAAGAAATGTTCCGTTTACAAAGCTTTCACATGTATGGTGTGATCGGGACTGCGGTTGTCGTGGGTGCTATCTCGGTCTTCCTAATCAAGAGATTCAAGATTAAAACGATTCACGGAGAAGAAATTACCTTTACCGATAAAAAATTCAATAAAGGCCAAATCTACGGCGGATTAATCTTCGGATTAGGCTGGGCAATTACCGGTGCATGCCCAGGTCCCTTATTTGCTCAATTGGGAACAGGAGTTCTTGCCATCATCGTCGTCATCATAAGCGCCGTAGCAGGTACTTGGGTATATGGAAAGTTTAGAGATAAATTGCCGCATTAGAGCTAAGAATTAAGAACTAAAAGTTAAGAACTAAATGAAAACTTCAAATGGCTAAGAATAAGTAAATTGATTGAAGTCTGAAACCTTAAATCTTTCTCTAATGATAATCGGCTAACCTCTTAGTTCTTAGTTCTTAGTTCTTACCTCCTTGTAAAAGGCCCATACTTATGCTGATCCTCCGAAAACGAATCCGCATACGGACCAAAGGGATGATCAAAAGGCTTCTTGGAAATATCTGGCCAATCCCGCGATAAATCCTTCGCTGGTCTTGGCATCGAATTCACAAATGCCGCCACGTCCCAAGCTTCTTCATCCGTTAATTGAGGTTTTTCATAGGTTGTTCCTAGAGGCATATTATATTTTACAAAACCCGCAAAGTTGGAAATCCGATATAAACCTGCCCCCACATTATAACTATGCTTCCCCCAAAGTGGCGGATAAGTATACGACTTACCTGAAGCAGCCATGACTCCTTCCCCATCCATTTGGTGGCAAGATTGACATTTCGCCACATAAACAGCCTCCCCATTCTTCGGATCACAGGCTCGATTCATGAACTTTAACTTAAGAATACCTGAGCCTTTGGGAACAACTTTTTTCGACACATCCGAACCCAGCCATTTGATATAGGCTAGAATCGCGCGCATTTCCCGACTCGTCGAATCCAAGGCCTGGCCATTCAAGCTCCGCTCAAAACAATCATTCACCCTCTTAATTTGATTCTCCTTGGTTCCCGATCGCGCGCGGAATTTGGGATAGGTCGATTGAACCGCAAAATAGTTATTGCCCCAAGGCTGTGTCCCCGCATTCAAATGGCAATTTTGGCAATTCATTCCATTGGAAATTGCCTTCACTGATCCTTTTGGACCTAAATAATCCGACGTATGAGCGATTAATTCACGGCCATACAAAACCAACTCCTTCTCCGAAGGACTCAAATACATCATGCGCCAATCCGACGGAGCCGTCCAAAGATGGGTAAAATTCGAATCTGGAATTTCATAGACACCATTCGTACCCGCTGATTCAGCATGGGGAGAAGAATTTTGGTAAATAGCCAAAGCCAGAAAACTTAATAAAGCCACTAATAAGCTGTAAAGAAGTGATGTTATAACAGGAAATGATTTCAAAGAATTTGATGACACGTTAGTAGGATTTATCTATTCAAAATTAACCTTCATGTTTCGAAGCCTCGGTGACATTTATCACGCTATTCCAAAGTTTAATCAAATAATATTACAAATAAATCTTCTAAATGTTAACCATGAAATCATATCATCAAATTATCATCGTGGGAGGAGGCAACGCCGGAATCTCCATAGCTGCCCAATTACTACACAAAGATGCTTCTTTAGACATCGCCATCATTGATGGGGCCCAAAAACATTATTACCAACCCGCCTGGACACTTGTTGGCGGAGGGGAATTTAACATCCAAGATACCGAACGATCGGAAGCATCCGTGATACCATCGGGCGCGACATGGGTCCAACAAATGGTTGCGAGTTTTCAACCCGAAGTAAACAAAATCACTTTGGCAAATGGAAATGACATAAGCTACGACTATTTAATTACAGTTCCCGGTATCCAATTAAATTGGTCTGAAATCAAAGGTTTACCGGAGACTTTAGGTAAAAATGGTGTATGTAGTAACTACAGCTTCCAAACAGCCCCATACACATGGGAGTGCATTCAGAATACAAAGGGAGGCAAAGCGCTATTTACCAATCCACATACGCCCATCAAATGTGGAGGTGCCCCACAGAAAATCATGTATTTGGCCGCAGATTATTTCCGAAAAAACAAGATTAAAACACAAGTGGAATTTTGGAGCGGAGGTACTCGGGTTTTTGGGGTAGAAAAATACGAAAATACCTTGAAAGATGTCATTGCCCGATACGGCATCAATACCCATTTTTTCGTCAAGTTAACCGAAATTGATGGACCCAATAAAAAAGCAAAATTCATCGGAATTGGAGATTCCAACAAAGACCAAGAATATTGGGTAGAATTTGACATGTTGCATGTCACACCCCCACAGTCGGCACCCGATTTTATCCGTTCGAGCGCCCTGGCAAATGCCTCGGGATGGATTGATGTCGAAAAACATACACTCCAACATGTAAAATATCCCAACATTTTTGCCTGTGGTGACGCCGCAAATCTTCCCGTTTCCAGAACTGGGGCAGCGATACGTAAACAAGTACCCGTATTGGTTCAAAATTTATTGGCATTCATGCAAGGAAAAGCTTTGAGCGCTTCCTATGATGGCTATTCTTCCTGCCCAATCATCACAGGGTATGATAAATTAGTTTTGGCAGAATTTGATTATCACAATCAACCGACGGAAACATTTCCATTCGATCAATCCAAAGAAAGATGGTCGATGTATCAAATGAAGAAATACCTGCTTCCCTACTTGTATTGGAACCAAATTTTACCGGGAAAGATGTAATTAAAAAGGCCGCTAAACGTAGCGGCCTTTCCATTAATATTTGAGATAAGCCCAACCGGCTTCTTGTTTGAGGACGACCTCTGCAACGCCTGAAGGTACCGTTCCCGCTTGTGGAAAAATCGTTGCGCGATCGATTTTACGTTCACGAATCGTATTTTCACAAGCTTTAAATAGAACACCCGATGCGGCTAATTCGGCGATTTTAGCTTTTTGCGTTGATTTACCATCCACCAAAATAGAAATACCCGCACCATGTGCAACCAATTCAATTTGTGTGGATGCTCCCAATGCAGTTTGTAAATTGGATATATTTTTCAAAGCACCATGCCAAACGAGCGTATCCGAAGTATTTAACTGAACGACAACTTTATGAACAGGATTTTGTGCCTGAGCCATCAAAAGTGTAAATGCAGAGAAGAAAAGGGTTAATAAGGTCTTTTTCATAATTATTGATTTTTCACTAAACTACTTATTTTAACGAATGAAAACAACCTGGGATGAACGATATCGAAATGCGGAATATCAATATGGAATAAATCCAAATGAGTTTATTGCCGAAAAATTAAGACTATTGAAGCCAGGACGGATTTTGATTCCCGCCGCGGGGGAAGGCCGTGATTTGGTATTTGCGGCAAGCTTAGGCTGGGAAGCACACGGATTCGACTTAAGTGATCAAGGAGAAGCCAAAGCACTTAAATTAGCCCGAGAGTGAAAAGTCAATATTCACTATACCTGTCAAGATGCATTCCAAATTAAATTTCCATTGGAATCCTTTGATGTTATCGCATTGAGTTATTTCCACTTACCCCCTGAATTACGACCAAAATTTCATCAGAAATGTATGTCATGGCTGAAACCCGGTGGATACATTATTTTAGAGGGCTTTTCCAAAAATCAATTAAATAAGAATTCCGGAGGACCTAAAGATTCATCTTGGCTTTTTAGCCCACAGGAATTAACAAGCGACTTTCAGGGCCTCCATGTCCTACTCAACGAGGAAAAAGAGCGAGTATTGGATGAAGGTCTCCTTCATCAAGGACTAGCCTTTGTGGTTCAATTTTATGCACAGAAAAATAAATAGGCAAATCAATGCTTCCATGCCACATTGCCAATATGCTTTTTACTCTCAGCAATCTTTCGTTTTTGAATGAAAAAATTAATTATTCCAAAAACCAATAGAATAGCAGACCCCATGTAAAAAATCCAAGCTGCCCAAAATTGTTCCGGCAAGCCCAACAAATTGTGTATACTTAAACCGGCAACTAAAAAATATAACGCTGTCCGAACAAATGACAGTAGCGTTGTCTGATTTGCCATCACAGTACGTTGAACCGCCAATTTCTCTCTTAATATTAATTCAGTTGAAGCCATATATAATTCCTAATTCTTGAGACTTTTATCACGAATATTTTTAATTCTTAAATCTACCTTTGGTAAAAAATAAAAGACGATGTTACAATTTATCAAAAATTTATTTGGGATAGGTCCCAAAGTGGATATAAACGAACTTTTGGCTTCCGGAGCAATCCTTGTTGATGTACGTACACCCGCTGAATATAAGGACGGTCACGTAAAAGGATCGATTAATCTTCCCTTGCAAACTTTGGGTAACCAAATGAACAAATTAAAGAAAGATCAGGTTATCATTACATGTTGCCGATCAGGTAGTCGGAGCGGTATGGCCCGTCGCCAACTCTTAGCTGCCGGATTTACGCATGTTTATAATGGTGGGGCATGGAACTCCATATAGAGGTTAGAGGTTAGAACTAAGAGTTAAGAACTAAGAATTTATACCTTCGGACTACTGAACACTGACTACTGAACACTGACTACTGACTACTGACTACTGACTACTGAACACTGACATAATGAGCAAATTCGCCGAATTATTAAAATCCACGGAACCCGTACTCGTCGACTTCTCGGCGGAATGGTGCGGGCCATGCAAGCAATTAAAACCGATCCTCGAACAAGTCAAAAGCAAAGTCGGGACCAGTGCTAAAATCATTAAAATCGATGTAGACAAGAACCGCTCTTTGGCCGAAAAATTCCAAATTCGTTCCGTTCCTACATTAATTCTCTTCAAGGACGGAAAATCCGTATGGCGACAATCAGGTGTCATTCCTGCCCATACGCTGGAAGGGATAATCAAGCAGCATAGTAGTAGGTAGTCATTAGTCCAGAGTCCGAAGTCCGAAGGACACTGTCTCGTTAATTTCTCTTAGTTCTTAACTCTTAACTCTTCGTTCTTAATAAAATTTGTCATGAAAAAAACACTTACTACCCTACTCCTATCACTATCCCTGCTGGCTTGTTCTACACAAGAAGGACACAAAGACCTTAGTGCAACCGAATTTCAAACTGAAATTAAATCTGCTGAGGCGGGTCAAATTCTCGATGTTCGTACCGTTGACGAATACAACAAAGGGCACATCGAAGGAGCTGTTTTAGCAGATATTTCGAGTAATTTGTTTCAAGAAGTTACGAGCAAACTAGACAAATCAAAACCCGTCTACGTGTACTGCCTATCCGGTGGACGCTCGGGGGAAGCAGCTAGTCAACTCCAACAAATGGGATTCAAATCGGTCATAAATTTATCCGGCGGCATGCTAGCATGGCAGTCGGCAAATTTACCTATCTCCACCAACGCATCCGGCCCAGCAGTATCCGAGGGAATGAGTTTGGCGGATTTTGACCAACAAATCAAAGGCAAAAAGCTAGTCATCGTTGACTATAACGCTACTTGGTGCGGCCCCTGCAAACAATTAAGCCCCGTGTTAGAAGCCTGGATAAAAGCTCAAAACGGTCAAGTCGAATTAATTAAAATCGATGTAGATGCGAATCAGGGCTTAGCCAAAGCGAAGCAAATTGAATCCATTCCCTACCTAGAATTTTACAAAGACGGAAAATTAGCCGATAAACAAATTGGAATGGGGGAGCCGAATGAGATGACAACTAATTGGGCAAAAATACTATTGTAACTCCCCTTTTCAGTTTAGGTAAAGACGCGATATATCGCGTCTTTTTTTTGGCCACTAAAGGATAATCTCCCGACAGCTCATTCGTCGCCATACGATTATCGCTGAAGTAACAGTCAATAAGGCAATCACCCAAATTCCCATTTCATAGCCAAAATAGTTCACCAATACACCGGTCATCAAAGCACCCATCGCATAACCCAAATCTCGCCAGAAACGAAAAACGCCCAAACTCTTAGCCCGGTCTAAGGGATGCGTAAAGCTCGAAATAGCGGTTAAAAAAGTGGGATAAACAATGGCTGTACCGAAACCCAAAAGGACTGATAAAATCGCATACTGCGTAAAACTAGACGCGAATACAAAACCCATCAACGTGATGCCCTGCGCAAACATCCCCCATTGCAATAAGACCTTAGAGCAAATCAAATCAGCCAAACGTCCCGTAAGCAATTGAGCCACTCCCCAAACCATCGGATAAATGGCTGTTATCAAACCAATGTCCACCAAAGAAAAGCCCTTGGCATGCAGTAACATGGGAAATAAACCCCAAACCATGCCATCATTCAAATTATTCATCAATCCCGCCTGTGTCACAGATCCCAAATTCGGGTGTCGCCACGTCGTATCCCATAAAACGGATTTCAAACGAGGTAAAATACTCGCTTCCGATGCTTGTTGGACGTGCCCACCCGTATCCCGAACAAAAAACAAAGTCAAAACCAACCCAAAAAAAACAAAAGCAATCCCCAAGTAAAATGGATAAGGACGTAAACCAAAATGATCCGCTATCCATCCTGTTAAAAAAGCCACCATGCCCACCGAAACATAACCCGCGAATTCATTGATTCCCATGGCTAATCCCCGATTTTGATTCCCCACTAAATCGATTTTCATCGTAACTGTACTGGACCAAGTTAAGCCTTGATTAATCCCTAGCAATACATTAGCTCCCACAATCCAGCTCCATGATGGCGCCCACATAAAAATAAAAGGAATCGGAATGGCGATAAACCAGCCTAAAATCAATACATTTTTCCGGCCCATTTGATTGGCAAAATGTCCTGCTAAATAATTAAATAGCGCTTTAGTGATTCCAAAAACGATGATAAATGAGAAGATGGCTTGCTCCGACTGAATAGCAAAAACTTCATTGGCTAAGCGCGGAAAGATAGACCGCTCTAAACCGATCATTCCACCAACGAGCGCATTGATAAGAACCAACAAACTGAATTGTTGCCAATTTTGACGTAAGCCAAGTTGATTTTTCATGGTAAGATAAATACTCAAGCAATTTGAATATTCCTTACCCGTATCTATTTATCAAATGTTAAATTAGTTCTTCTTGGCCCGAATACGGCTTAAACTCACCTGGGTAATGCCGAGAAATGAGGCGATGTATTTCAAAGGTACTCGTCGTAATACCTCTGGCTGATCCTTTGCTAAAAGTTCATAACGCTCCTCCGCAGTATGAAACTGTAAATTTTCAATCCGCTGAATCGTTTGAACATAAGAACGTTCGAAAATACGCGTAAATAAACGTTCTAAATCCCGATAATCTTCATACAACGCAAACAATTGCTTTGTTGAAATTGACCAAACTTCCGATTCCTCAAGTACCTGAATCCCCTTCTTACTCGGAATTCCTCCAAATAAACTTTCCACTCGAGCGATTAAACAGAATGGTTCATAAAAACCTTCCGTCACATCGATACCCTCATGAAAATAAAAGATTCTAGCAAGCCCTGATTTAAGAAAATATAAGGTTTGACAGGTCTTACCTATCGATTGCAATTCCTCGTTCTTTGGGATAGACTGAATTTTAATCAGCGAATACAATAATTTTTCAGACTCCTCTGAAATGCTTGAAATTTGCTTGAAACGATCAACTAAGTCCTTAGGCATTGGGTAAATTAATTTTTCTCAAACCCCAAGGATACGGAATTGACACAATAACGTAAACCCGTCTCTGTGGGCCCATCATCAAAAACATGACCTAAATGTCCACCGCACTTGGCACAGGTTATTTCAATACGTCGCATTCCCAACGTTAAATCGGGCGTTTCTTTGATTACACCTGCTTTGATTTCCTTATCAAAGGAAGGCCACCCACAATGCGAATCAAACTTGGAATCCGATTTGAATAAACGCGTTCCACAGCCCCTGCACGTATAAAAACCGTTTTCATTATGCATCAAAAACTTCCCTGTATAGGGACGTTCAGTGCCTTTTTGACGTAAAATATAATATTCTTCCTCCGTAAGCTTTTGCTTCCACTCTGCCTCGGTCGTAGGTAATTTAGCATCCATATTGTTTGATGTTTTAGGCGCCTGGCTACACGCTTGGAATACCAAGGCCATACTAATTAGGAAATAGGAAAATGATTTCATCGCTTTTCGTTTCAGAGTAAACGAAATTTATACCCAATTGTTTTACTCAATCAAATCCCCCAAAAACATCAAATAGGGTGTTTCTGCTGGCGCATCGATATCCTTGTAACGGTGATAATTGCCCAGAATCAGATTTTGAATCGTCTTTTTCAGGCGTTTCCAACGCGCCTCCGGTAAATTTGCCCGACGGTCCCAATAATCAATTCGCGTATCCAAAGGTTCAAAACGTTGATTCGGAAATTTCTCCGAAACCGCCTTCCGTAACTCAACCAAAAACTCCAATTTCTTTCGATAAGGCCCTACCTTGTCCTCATGGGGTCGCTGAATACGTTCCCACAAGGATGGCGGCGTTCCTTGGTTGCCCTTTACACCTACCTGTTGCTCCGAATGTAGACGATATTGCACATAAGTCGCTGGAATAAAATCAATCTTATTTTCCAACGCAGCCGCTAATCCCATCCAAGCATCATGCAAAAAATAGCTCGGTAAATTCGTGGGAAATGGCGTTATCCGATCCAAAAAGCGCTTACGAACCCCCATCGTACAACCGGTTACCCGATTTCCATCCAACAAAATATCAACAGATTTGCCCATCTTCCAATCTCGCTGTTGCTCCTCCCGGAAACGGAATGTCGACCAAAGTTTTTTTCCAGATATTTGGCCAAATTCATCCACCAAAACCGCATCCGTAAATACCACTTCGGCATTTTCATGGTGATTGAAATAAGTGGCAATTCGCTCGATTTTCTGGGGATCCCAAAAATCATCTTGATCCGCCGGAAAAATATAATCCCCCGTGCAAAGCGTTAATGCCTTTTGGAAATTTTGATATGTACCTAAGCGCGTCTCATTTTGATGAATCTGCAAGGGCAAACGATCCTTGAATTGCTCAAGAATCAACAGAGTACGATCCGAAGAACCCTCGTCACACACGATAACCTCGTCGGGTGGTAAGGTCTGATCAACCAAACTACTCAACTGCGTACGAAGAAATTTCTCTCCGTTCAAGGTACAAAGTGCAACCGATATCTTCAAAACTTATCCATTAATGGGCCTCCAACCAGTTCATTCCAACCCCAATGCCCGTCTCAATCTTTACGCCTAAATCCAAGGCCTGACACATAATTTGGTCAATATTCGTACGAAGGTAATCAATTTCTGAAACATGCGCATCAAATACCAATTCATCATGCACCGTCAAAATCATCCGAGATTTCAAATTTTCCCGTTCAATAAACGCTTGAATCTGAATCATGGCTACTTTAATCATATCCGCTGCCGAGCCCTGAATCGGAGCATTAATCGCATTTCGCTCTGCAAAAGAACGCTCATTCATATTGGAAGACAGGATATCCCGTAAATACCGACGACGTCCTAAAACAGTCTCCACATAGCCTAACTCGCGTGCTTGTGTAATTGTATTATCCATAAAGGCCTTCACGCCGGGAAACTCGACAAAATACTGGTCGATAATCTCCTTCGCTTCCGTTCGCGAGATTCCGAGTGAGCCCGCTAATCCGAAGGCCGACTGACCATAAATAATTCCAAAATTGACCGCTTTCGCTCGTCGGCGTAATTCCGAGGTCACTTCGTCCAAGCTTACCTTGAATACTTTGGCAGCCGTGGCTTTGTGCACATCAATTCCCTGATTAAAGGCATTCAACATGGCTTCATCCTTCGCGAAGGCCGCCATGATACGCAACTCAATCTGCGAATAATCGGCCGATAAAATCTGGAAGTTCTCGTCCCTTGGGATAAAGGCCTTGCGTATCTCTCGACCACGTGGTGTCCGAATCGGGATATTCTGCAAATTAGGATCCTTCGAAGACAATCGTCCCGTCGCCGTAACCGCCTGCATAAAGGAAGTATGTATCCGTCCTGTTTTCGGAGAAATCAGTTGGGGCAAAGCGTCTACATAGGTCGACTTCAATTTTTGCAATTCACGGAAATCCAAAATCAAACGAGCAATCTCATGTTCGGTTTCCAATTTAGACAAAACCTCCTCACCCGTCATGTATTGACCCGTTTTCGTCTTCTTCGCCTTCGGATCTAATTTTAACTTTTCAAATAATATCTCACCCAATTGCTTCGGTGAAGCCACATTAAATTCTTGTCCCGCCGCCTCAAATATCTTTTGTTGGACCTCCCGCGAATCCGCCTCCAAGGTCTTCGACATCTCCTGCAAAAAGGAAACATCTAAATTCACCCCTTCACACTCAATCTTTGACAATACACGCGCCAAAGGCATCTCTACCTCGTTCAACAGCTCAATTGCCTTCGGGTTTTTGGTTAATAAACCATCCAATATCGGCTTCAATTGTAGGGTCACATCCGCATCCTCAGCAGCATATTCCTTGATATCTTCCAAGGCTACATCCCGCATATTCCCTTGCTTTATGCCCTTTTTTCCGATCAAAGTCTCGATCGACAAAGGTTCGTAATTCAAGTAAGCCATCGATAAAGCATCCATGTTATGCCGTTTCTCGGGTTCGATGAGGTAGTGCGCCAACATGGTATCGTAGCTGCTTCCCTTAATTTCCATCCCATAATTCGCCAAGACACTCATATCATACTTGATATTTTGAGCGACTTTCTGAATAGCCTCATTGGCAAATAAATCCTTAAACAAATCCACCTGTGCTTGCGCCTCCGCTTGGTTCTCTGGGAACGGAACATAGAAGGCTTCCCCTTTGCGATAGGCAAAAGACATCCCGACCAACTCCGCCTCCACAGCCGTTAAACTCGTGGTTTCCGTATCGAAACAGAAAGTGCTTTGTCGGCCCAAAAATCCAATCAATGACTTAATCGCTGCCTCGCCCTGCACCAAATGGTATTGATGCGCCGTATTCGATAAATTACTAAAATGAGAGACTTTTTCGTCTTCCTCTTCGGCCATCATGAAATCTGCTGGCGCTGCCGCAGGTGATCCAAACATGTCCATTTGATTCGAAGCCACCTTCGGACTTGCCTTCGCTTTCGGAGCGGCAGGTTCAGGGTCTTCGCCTAATATTCGTCGACGCAAGGTTCGGAATTCCAATTCATCCAACAAAGGTTCTAACAATTCCTTTTTAGGAGCGGTGATGACCAATTTATCCTCTTCGTATTCGATGGGTACCTCACATAAAATCGTTGCCAAATGGCGCGAAAGCATGCCTTGCTCCTGGAAATTCTCCAGGTTTTCACGCAATTTACCTTTGAGCTTATCCGTATTCTTAAATAGGTTCTCCATCGAACCAAATTCCTCAATTAACTTCTGAGCCGTCTTCTCCCCAACCCCCGGAACACCCGGAATATTATCCACCGCATCGCCCATCAAACCCAGCATATCAATGACTTGGTCAACGTTTTGGATATTCCATTTCGCACAAACTTCTTTCGGACCTAAAATCTCAACACCCTTGCCCATGAAGGCTGGCTTGTACATTTTAATTCGTTCCTCGACCAATTGGCCATAATCCTTATCCGGAGTCATCATATACACCTCTATATCCGGATTCGCGCGCACTGCTTTCTTGGCAATCGTACCAATGATATCATCCGCCTCATAGCCATCCATAATCAAAATGGGAATATCCATGGCCTCCACCAATTTCTTCACATAAGGAATCGCTACCGTTATATCCTCGGGCTGTTCTTGGCGCTGGGCTTTGTAGGGCGTATACTCGACATGACGAAAAGTCGGGGCAGAAGTATCAAAAGCAACCCCCAAATAATCCGGTTTTTCCTTTTGAATGACTTCCAAAATCGTGTTCGTGAATCCAAACACGGCACTTGTATTTAAGCCTTTTGATGAAATACGGGGAGTTTTAGCGAACGCAAAGTGGGCCCGATAAATCAGCGCCATCGCATCAAAAAGGAATAATTTTTTCATAGAAATTGACTAAATTTGAACGAGCAGAAAGCCCGCTCAAAGATAAGAAATAAATATTCTGAATTATGAATTTAGCCGCCCTTCGTGAGAATTATCAAAAAGGTGAACTTCTGGAATCCTCGGTGCATGTTGACCCCATCGAACAATTTAAAATTTGGTTCCAAGAGGCACAAAATTCCCAGGTTCTCGAACCGAATGCGATGTTTTTGAGCACTGTGGGGCATGATTATAAACCCGCAGGGCGGATTGTCTTATTAAAGCACGTCAATCAAGGATTTTCCTTTTTCACCAATTACCATTCCCGCAAAGGCGCCGAACTCGCTCATCATGGCCATGCGTCTCTGACCTTCTTTTGGGGGGAATTGGAACGCCAAGTTCGCATTGAGGGGAATGTTCATAAGATGTCGGAGGTACTCTCCACCGAATATTTCCACCAACGCCCTCGCGAATCGCAGTTGGGCGCCTGGGTCTCCGACCAAAGCGCACGCGTCGAATCCCGCGAATATTTGGAACAACGCTATGCTGAATTAGCCAAACAATACGAGGGAAAAGAAATCCCCAAACCTGCTCATTGGGGAGGCTATGAGCTCATACCCGATTATTTCGAATTCTGGCAAGGTAGACCTTCACGATTACATGACCGAATTGTGTACGAAAAAGCAGGGCAGAATTGGGAGCGGTATCGGATAGCTCCTTAATTAGGTAAGAGGTGAGAGGTATGAGGTAAGAGGTAAGAACTAAGAGTTAAGAACTTAAATAGACTAGCGACTTCGGACCACCATCGCCTTCGGACTACGGACTACTTGACTACTGATTACCGATTACTGACTTCGGACCACCTTCGACTCTGGACTCCGGACTTCGGACTACTTGACTACTGTCCACTGACTACTGATTACTGACTTCTGTCCACCTTCACCTTCGGACTTCGGACTACTTGACTACTGACTACTGATTACTGACTACTGATTACTGACATTCAACTTTTTTATCAGTTTTTTAGTCATTTTCTGAATTAGACTTTTTTGTTTTTGCCACTATGTTTGTTTTCAAATAAACACCTCATGCAAAAGCCCCCAAATTCTTGTTCAAATCCGCCTATTCATATCAATAACTCGATATTAGAAGATCCACAACACCCGATGATACCTCGTTGGCACAAAATCATTGTCGCCGAACGCCTCCGGAACCGAAACAAACCCAATAACCTAGATATTTCTTGGGAAGAAATAATCCAAAGACTTAAAGATCAACATGAAAATCTATAATATCATTTCGACTCCTCAATTGTTTGTCGAAATGAGTGAAAGTATTTTGTGGTATAATAGCCATGGTTAAAATCTTGGCAGCCATCTCCTTCAACAGATTTCCATATCCACTGAATTCTTAAGTCGATTTCCACATATAACATTCATTCGGTACGCTCCTTACATTCGATGCTGCATTATTTCTCAATTTCCTTACATGATCCATTACCAGGTTAACGAAGCAGCGCAATCTATTTATATTATTGCCATTCTTCACATGAGGCGGGGAAGCTTGAATTAGGTTAGAGGTAAGAGTTATGAACTAAGAGTTAAGAACTAAATTAGAATAGCGGCTAGCGACTTCGGACCACCTTCGCCTCCGGACTCCGGACTAATTGACTACAGTTTACTGACTTCGGACTACTTGACCACTGACTACTGACCACCTTCGCCTTCGGACTATGGACTTCGGACTACTTGACTACTGTCCACTGACTACTGATTACTGACTACTGATTACTGACTACTGACCACCCTCGCCTTCGGACTACGGACTACCGACCACTGACTTCCTTAGTACCTCCTCACCCCTCCCTCCTCGGATCCACCCGCCAGCCGAGCTTCCGCAATTGCTGCACCCGCAAACTACGATGCCCAAACTCCTCCATCACGACCCCCTGCATCCAATACACCCCATTTCCCCGAAACGAATACTTTTTCAAATCCGCCGGGAAATGTACCGTATCAAAAAACTCCCCACGAACATCCACGAAATACCCGAAGTACATGCGGTCGCCCGACTTCGTGCGCGTCGGCTTCAAGGTCACCAAATAACCCAAAATATCCCCCCGATCATACTTAAAATCTGCATTCAATAAAGTTTGAGGCAAATCCGATACCAAATCATAAGGCGAACAAAGCGGGAAACCCAAAATCTCCCATTGATCAAAAGCATCCTCCGCCGGATCATGCACCAATTCCGGTAACACCCCCAAATCCGACACCTCATCCCCAAACAATTCCATCGACACCACCGGCACCGCCTTGCCCTGAAAACGCGCATGCGCCTCCCACAACAAAGGCTTCTTCTCCATCCCCAAATTCCGAAAGGCCCCCACGCGAATCAACAGCACCGCCTGCTCCAACCCCAAAGACACCCGATGCGCAAAATCCTCCCACGACCTAAAAGGCCCTCCCTGCCTCCGCGCCTCCAACAAATCCTGTATCACCCGCTTCTCCAATCCCTTCACATGCACCCAACCCATCCATACCACCGCCCCTCGAATCGAGGTTAAATAATCACTCCCATTAATTTCCGGGGCCTCCACCTGTGCCCCACAACGCCTCGCCTCATGCACATAAAACTCCGTCCGGTAAAAACCCCCAAAATTATTAATCACCGCCACCATAAACTCCAGCGGATAATAAGTCTTCAAATACAAACTTTGGTAACTCTCCACCGCAAACGACGCCGAATGCGCCTTCGAAAACGAATAGCCCGAAAAACTCTCCATCTGTCGCCACACCTCCCGAGCCACCGCCTCCTCATAACCCTTCGCCGCACAATTCACAAAAAAGGCCTCCCGTATCCGCTCAAATTCCATCCGTGAACGGGATTTGCCCGACATCCCCCGACGCAATACATCCGCCTCCGCCAAACTCAATCCCGCAAAATAATGCGCCACCTTAATCACATCCTCCTGATACACCATCACCCCATAAGTCTCCTTCATCAACTCCCCCATCAACGGATGCACGGGCTCATACGAATCCGGCGCATGGTAACGCTCAATATAAGCCTTCATCATGCCCGATGACGCAACACCCGGTCGGATAATCGACGAAGCCGCCACCAAAGTCAAATAATCCTGGCACTCCAACTTCTTCAACAACTGACGCATCGCCGGCGATTCAATGTAAAAACAACCCATCGTCTCGTGCCGCATCAACTGCTTGCGCACCTCCTCATCCCGCATAAAATCCTGCACCCGATGAATATCCACATCCACCCCACGATTCGCACGAATAATATCCACCGACTCCTTGATATGCCCCAAACCCCGCTGCGACAAAATATCAAACTTCGCAAAACCAATCTCCTCCGCCACATGCATATCAAACTGGCATATCGGAAAACCCTTGGGCATCGGCTCCAAAGCCGTATAGGCAAACAAAGGGTCATCCGAAATCAAAATTCCACCCGCATGAATGCTTAAGTAATTCGGGAAGTCCAACAACAAATTCCCATACTTCACAATCAGCTCCTGTATCTCCGAACTCACCTCCCGCATCGCCGTCGCCGGATCCAACCACGCATCAATCTCCGCCTTGGGTAACCCAAAAACCTTGGCTAATTCCCGGTAAATCGACTTATCCCGAAACGTCACATAAGTCGCTAGCAAACAAACATGCTTCGCCCCATACCGCTTAAAAATATAATCGATGATGTCATTGCGCTCATCCCAAGAAAAATCGATATCAAAATCCGGTGGACTCGTCCGATGCGGATTAATAAAACGCTCAAAATACAAATCCAAAGCCACCGGATCCACATCCGTAATCCCCAGACAATAGGCCACAATCGAATTCGCCCCCGAACCCCGTCCCACATGAAAATACCCCCGCGAACGCGCATAGCGGATAATATCCCAGGTAATCAAAAAATACGCATCAAAATGCAATTCATGAATCACCTTCAGCTCCTTCTCCACCCGCGCCTTCGCCTCCCGGTCCGAACGCGGATAGCGATAACGCAAACCCTCATAAGCCAATTTGGTCAATAAAGCCAAATCATCCTCCCGACTCGAGCCAAAAAGCTTGCGGTTTTTCGGTAATTTAAAATCAAAAGAAAAGGTGCAGTCGGCCAATAAACGCTCCGCCTCCTCCAACAAACCCGGATAATCTCGGCAGACCTCCCGCAATTCCTCCGGACTGTAGAAGCGTTCATCCGCCTGCGCCTGGTCTTTGGGCGAAAGCTTGCTCAACAAGACATTCTGGTCGATCGCCCGCAACAAACGATGCATCGAAAAACCCTGCTTGTTCAAAAAAGTAACCGGTTGGCACCACAGCATCCCACTCAAATCCTTCACATTCCACAGCGATTTCAGATCACTCCCGCGAACTCCCCAGCGTTCGTTTGGACCTAGGTTGCGTAAAACCTTCCGCCGACTGTACGGAAAGATGGTCCAAACATCCGCCCATTCCGGTGGACGATCGGGCCAATGACCGCCCGACAATAAGATTTGAGTCGCAAAAGCATTGATTTGAGCTAAACCCGTCGGGTTACGGGCCAAGCAGATATAACCTTTGGAAAATTCCATCCCTACCACCGGCTTAATACCAGCCGCCGTGCAGGCCTGCACAAAATCGAAAATCCCGGATGTTCGGTGAATATCGGTAAGCGCCAACACGCGTATACCACGTGCCACGGCCGCTTCCACCAGCTGCTCGGGCGAAAGCGTTCCGTAACGGAGGCTATAATACGAATGACAATTCAGGTACATGGCTATTCCGATTTGGGTTTTAAGGCATTCCGACGCTCCCCGCGTTCCATTAAACCACTCGCGCGCAGCACCGACAAATCGCCATAACGATTCCGCAACAAATCCATCGCCCCATACAAAGGCACTAAACGCGCCCCATCATCAAACAAGCTCAATTGCTCCTGCCCCTGCAATAATTTAGAAAAGCGCACCCCGATTAAGCGAATCAATAAACGACGGTCGTACAATTTCTCGAACAACTCATGCACCGCCGGAATCAAACGATGATCACTCGCCGAGGCCGGAATACTAATTTGACGGGTATGTGTATCGAAATTCGAATAACGTAACTTGACTGTGATGCAAGAGGTGCATTGCCCCATTTTACGTAGGTCATAGGCTAGTTGCTCGGTTAAGGAACCTAAAATACGTCGGAGCAAGGTCACATCCGTCGTGTCTTGCTCAAAGGTAATCTCCTTGGAAAGTGATTTTTGCTCGGAATAAGGAACCACGGGCCGTAAATCGATGCCGTTCGCACGCTCCCACAACATGACCCCAGACTTTCCAAAGGTGCGCTCCAAAACCTTAAGTGGCATTTGACTCAGGGTACCCACATGCACGATACCCATGTTGCGCAGGGTTTGGGCAGTGACGGCACCGATCATGGGAATCTTCCCAACGGGCATCGGGGCCAAAAAGGCACGCTCCTCACCCGGCATGACCTGAAACTGTCCGGCGGGTTTGACGTGATTCGTCGCTACTTTGGAAACCGTTTTATTAACGGATAGGCCAAAGGAAATCTGCAAACCCGTTTCCGTCTGAATCCGTTTCCGCAAATCGGTCGCAAACTGGTACGAACCAAAAAAGCGCTCCATCCCCGTCATATCCAAATAAAACTCATCAATCGACGCCTTCTCTACCACCGGCGCGCGGTCCATAATCATCCGCGTCACCCAATCCGAATGCTGCGCATAGGCCTCAAAATCCCCGCGCAACACAATTGCATCCGGACACAACTTCAGCGCCATGCGCATCGGCATCGCCGACCGGACCCCAAAGGCCCGCGTCTCATAACTACAGGCCGCGACTACCCCACGGTCCGACAAACCACCCACAATGACCGGCTTACCCACGAGACGAGAATCCCGGAGTCGCTCAACCGAGACAAAGAACGAGTCTAAGTCCATGTGCACAATGGCGCGATCTTGCATAAATTTGGTAGCTATTTGTGAATTCCGAATACCTTTCGTAACTTCGATGAGTATACGATAGTATTTTGGATACGAATTTTATTCATTTTAATTAAATAAGCAAATCGCATGAGCACTTTTTTTAGTCAGAATTTACGTTTTTTACGCAGCAAGATGCCCGAGAAAACATCCCAAGAAAAACTGGCTGAATTAATCAACATCAAGAAACCCACCCTGGGCTCCTACGAGTCTGGACGAGCCGAACCTAAATATGCGGATTTGATCCAAATCGCGGACTTTTTCAAGGTTGAGGTCGACGAATTGCTCAAAGAAGATCTCTCCAAAAGATTACCCGGCATGGGCAATAAGCCCAAGCTACGTATTTTAGCCACGACGGTCGATTCGAACAACGAGGAGAACATCGAAATGGTGCCTGTCAAAGCTTTGGCAGGATACACCGCCTCCTACGATGACATCGAGTTTATTCAAGAATTACCTACATTCCAGGTACCCTTCTTACCCAGCGATAAAAAATACCGCGTATTCCCCATCAAAGGCGACTCAATGTTACCCTTGCAACCCGGCTCCTTGGTATTCGCGGAATACGTAGAAGATTGGACATCCATCAAAGACGGCACCATTTGCATCGTCGTGACACGCGAAGACGGCGTGGTACTGAAGCAGGTCATTAACCACCTGGCAGAGCGCAAGGTCTTAATCCTCAACTCGACCAACAAGACCTACGACCCCTACCCGATCCTCGGTGCTGAAATCCAAGAAATCTGGAAGTTTGCGGGGTATTTTCACAGCGATTTCCCCAATGCGGAGTAGGTCCGAATAACTCAAGGACTTATAACCCTAGGCTTTAGCCTAGGGAACCCCAGACTAAAGTCTGGGGCTATAAAAACAGACGCGAAGTATCGCGTCACTACGATTCCAACGTCAAAGGTCCAACGTCTAATAATTATGTTTTCAAAAATAGCTTCCGCCCTCGGCATCCAAGAAAATCAAGTTCGAAAAACCATTGAATTACTCGATGAAAGCGGAACAATACCTTTTATCTCCCGTTACCGCAAGGAAGCGACTGGTAGTCTCGACGAAGTTCAAGTGGGCCAAATACGCGATCTACGCGATCAATATGTGGAACTAGAGAAACGAAGAGAGGCCATCTTGAAGTCCCTCAAAGAATTAGAAAAACTCACTCCCGAACTCGAAAAAGCCGTTCGTAGTGCCGAAACCCTCGCCAAACTTGAGGATATCTACTTGCCCTACAAACCCAAGCGCAAAACCCGCGCCATGGCTGCCCGAGAAAAAGGATTACAGGCTTTAGCAGATAAACTCTTCGAACAACGCATGTTGGACCCCGAAGTGCTCGCCTCCGAATTCCTCGAAGATCCCGAAGAAGCCCTAGCCGGCGCACGTGATATCCTTGCGGAAGAAATGATGGAAACGGCAGAAGCACGTGAAGAGGCCCGACAGCTCTTTGCCCGAAAAACCGTCGTCAAATCCACCGTTGCCAAAGGCAAACAAGAAGCCGGAATCAAATACAAAGATTATTTCGATTGGTCGGAGTCATTAGCCCAAGCACCCTCCCACCGTATCCTCGCTCTATTTAGAGGTGAAAACGAAGGAATCTTAAACCTAAACCTTGCCGGACCCGATCAAGACGTACTCGATAAACTCGACCGACGCTTCATCAAGGGAAATAATGCCTGCGCAAGACAAGTCGAGCTAGCCATCCAAGATGGCTATAAGCGCCTCTTGATGCCCGCCATGGAAAACGAAATGCGCGCCGAGGCGAAAAAACGCGCGGATGAGGAAGCGATTCGCGTCTTTGCGGAGAATGTGCGTCAATTACTCTTGGCAGCACCCCTCGGACAAAAGCGTGTATTAGCGCTTGACCCAGGTTTTCGGACAGGATGTAAATTAGTTTGTTTGGACCAACAAGGCACATTGCTCGACAATACGGCAGTCTATCCCCATACTGGACCCGGACAAGCCCAAGAGGCCGCCCATACGATTACTGCCTGGGTGAAAAAATACCAAGTACAAGCGATCGCCATCGGAAACGGAACCGCCGGAAGAGAAACAGAAGCCTTTGTCCGAAACCTCAAACTCGAAGGAATCACCATCATCATGGTCAACGAGAGTGGGGCGTCCATTTATTCAGCCTCCGAAGCTGCTCGTGAAGAATTCCCGGATAAAGATATTACGGTGCGTGGAGCGGTGTCGATAGGGCGCCGACTCATGGATCCATTAGCCGAATTAGTCAAAATTGACCCGAAATCGATTGGGGTTGGACAATACCAGCATGATGTCGATCAAAAGAAATTACAGGCATCCTTGGATGATACGGTTATTTCTTGCGTAAACTCGGTTGGGGTGGAGCTAAACACCGCCTCGAAACAAATTCTCGCATACGTATCCGGCCTAGGTCCACAATTGGCTCAGAATATTATTGATTACCGAACAAAGAATGGGCCTTTCATTAAACGCTCCGACTTGAAAAAAGTCGCACGTTTGGGCGAAAAGGCCTATGAACAAGCCGCAGCATTTTTGCGAATTCGAAATGCGAAAAACCCCTTGGATGCGAGTGCCGTTCACCCCGAGCGCTATGAGATTGTGGAGCAAATGGCCAAAGACCTAAATTGTAAAGTAGGAGATTTGCTCGCCAATGAATCCTTGCGCAAGCAAATACCCTTACAAAAATATGTTTCGAAAGACGTGGGAATGCCAACGCTAACCGATATCCTATCCGAATTAGCAAAACCGGGTCGTGACCCGCGGGAACAATTCGAGGCATTTGAATTTACGGAAGGTGTGAATGAAATAAAGGACTTACGTGTTGGGATGAAATTACCAGGTATCGTAACTAATATTACGAATTTTGGGGCCTTTGTGGATATTGGCGTGCATCAGGATGGTTTAGTCCACGTGAGCCAGTTGGCAGATAAATTCGTCAAGGACCCCAATGAGATTGTCAAGGTCGCCCAGAAAGTCATGGTCACCGTCACCGAGGTAGATGAGGCACGCAAACGAATAGCTCTGAGCATGAAGAAATAAAAAAAGGCCATCCTTTACTTAGGGATGGCCTTTAAAATTACTTTTTGCAACAATTGGGGAGCTTATCGTAGCTTTTCTTAACGGCCTTAACCTCGTCGGCATCATAACCCGTTTCCGCAATGACTTCCTTGATTTTCGCAACATCAATCTTATCAGGATTATAAACCACGGTGATGTTGGATTGATCCTCAAGATTCAAATCCGACTTTTCGATTCCTTTCGTTAAAGCGAGATTCTTCTCGATACGCTCTTTACACATTTCACAAATCGCAGAGGTCTTAATCTTAACAGTCTGCGTAGGTCCTGCCAATAACCCGAAAGGCAGGAGTAGAAATAATAATATATGTTTCATCCAATTATTTTTAACCCCAGGCTTCAGCCTGGGGAGGCTAAACTATTTCTTTACGACTTTTAAATCCATCGTGCAAGACGGACACTTTCCTTTTTTCGAATAGGTCTTCGTTCCTTCGCACTTCATAGGACATTGATACACTTCTTTTTTGTCTTCCTGTTTTGGTTTTTTAGACTCCTGCGTCTGCGCAAATGTTCCAAACATCGCAAAAACCATTCCGGTCAATAAAACATACTTTTTCATAGACTTATTATTTAGTTGATTTTATATCGTAAACCTGTGTAAACCATTCGGCCGGCAACAGGGCCCCAGACCATCGTTGCATCAAACTCCCTCACAAACGGATCCGAAGCATTCATAATAGGATTGGGTTGTGTAAAATTAAAAAGATTTTCCACGCCTAAATACATTTCCCATTTTTTAAATTGGCGTGTAACCTGTCCATAGACCATCGAGAAAGCAGGCGCTGTCGCCTCAGGCGCGTCACCTGAGTGGACATAAGCATTGGGAATCCGTCGAGGTCCACTCCACTGCCAAGTCAAATCAAACTTCCAAATATCGTACTTGGTCGCATAAGCTAAATTAACCAATACCCGATCCTTATTCAAAAAGGGCTTGGAAAGGCGGCGTAAACCACCATTACTACCGAGGTAATCAGCCGCTACATCCTGGTAACGGTAAGCCACTTTCCACTCCAAACGCGGTAAAGGACTGTAATTCACCTCTACTTGCGCACTCTTGGAATAAGAGACCCCTGGGCTGCTATACATGCGAATCGAATGCGCGATCTCCATGTCCACCATCCATTGATGCGTAAAATCCGTTTGGAAATAATCAAAAACGATATTCCCTTTTCGAGTCCCCAGCGTAAAATCATGTGTCAGACTCATTCCATAATTCCAAGCTTCCTCTAAAGGATTAAGATTTCCGACCAATTGGATATATCGACTATTCGCCAAAAATCCCATATTCTCCGCCAAGGGATTCACCCGACGCCAACCTTTTCCCAAAGAGGCGCGAGCCATCCAATTAGGTGCAACATCCCATTTGGCATGAAATCGAGGTACCCATTTGGTGCCCAATTGATTGTGAAAATCGATTCGATTTCCGATGACAACAGTCAACTTATTGGGTACTGTCCAGGTATATTCGCCAAAGAAACCGGGAACTATTTCCGTCCGAGCATAGCTGGAATCGATATATCGCTCCTGGTAGGAATCATACAAAAAACTAGTTCCTGCCTTCCAAGTATGGTTGGTATTATCAATCATCGACTGATAAATCAAATTACCAAACATACTCTGCTCACGACCCATGTAGTTCTTGAATGAAAAATAGGCATCGTTTTGATGTTGGCTTGTAGATAAAATCAAGCCCACCCCTTTCCAAGGCTTAGTCGGGAATAATCGCGCGATCTTCGCAAAAGCTTCCAAGCGACCCGTATTACTTCCAAATCCATAAGTCAAATACCGATTGGAACTCGATTGAGAAAAATCCATTTGGCCTGCTAAACGATCTTCCCGTAGATAGCTAACACCTGCCTGCATCATCCAATGTTCCGTGGCATATTTCCAACGGTTCATGACATTAACCAATTGAAACAAGGGTAAATCCATGAAACCATCCTTATTTCCATCGAGACGATAGGCTTGTTGGGAATAATGCGTTAATAAGGCCGTGGATAGCTTGCCATTGAATTTATATGCAGCTTGTTGGTTAATCTCCAATCGCCCCTGCGAATTCCCATATACATTTAAAAAATAAACCTCCGAGGTATCGGGTTTGGCAAGTTCCATGTTGATGGCTCCGGTCATCGACTCATATCCATTGGCGACGGAGCTCTGCCCCTTGGCTAAATCGATGGAGCGAATCCAAGTTCCCGGAATGTAATTCAGTCCATAGGTAGACTTTAGTCCTCGGATGGAAGGAACATTCTCTACTTGAGTTTGCACATAAGTACCCGAGAGACCCAAAAGCGATATTTGTTTCGCCCCGGTCACGGCATCGGTAAAGTTGACCGATACACTCGCATTCGTCTCAAAACTCTCAGAAAGATTACAGCAAGCGGCCTTAGCCAAGGTTTTCATCGTCAGAATTTCTCTACTTTGAATCGACTGCACATCGTGACCACCCGGACTTGTCACAACCTTCACCTCGTTTAATTCAGAGGCATTAGCCTTCAAATGTACATGCACAAACTGGGGCTTGGTCATCCATACCGAATCGGATTCAAATCCGACGGAACGTACAATCAGCCAACCTGGAAACTGCTGAACTTTGAGGGAGAATAGCCCATTGGCCCCAACCACCGTACCCTTTTTTTCAGGTTGGTAATACACAGAAGAGCCAGGTAAATCCTCCATTTTTCCTTGAGAATCTAGGCTCATGACCCGACCGGTGATTTCCTGTGAAAAAGCGGAAAAGCTCAACAGATAAATCAACCAAAAATATTTAGTAAACATGATTTCGAACATTTAGGTGAATGAAAAGTCAAATACTTTTCAATCCTAAATCCGATAGATTTGCAATAAAGCCCTTCGAACGCTGGGAAGCAGCGATTTTAGATGGGGCGTTACTAAAGGAACATAAACCGCAAAAGATGAAATCTGATAATCAAAAGAAGCAATCGGCTCAGTTATCCATGAATCCAACGCAAAGGCTTGTTTTTCAGAGGCAAATGAGGCTTGGTGTTTAACCTGAAAATGCTGGTAATGACAACAAGATGACCGAGAAAGTGTGGTTTTTCGAATCGGATTTTGAGTTGATTTTTTCCCACAGCAATTAGCCTTGTATTGCCAAGACGTTTTTTGAATACCGGTAAAAAGGCAAGTCGATTGACTCCACGCAAAACCCACGTTGGCCACCAAAAGCCAAGTCGCCAAAAGCAGACAAAATCCTTTCTTTAGGTTATTTCGCATGATTAAACGTGGAAAATTCTAAAAATTAAACGAATAAATCCGGTTTTTTGTTCGAATTAAAAGTAAAAATAGCTAATTTGCCTCAACCAAACTGTGTTCAAGTCATTAAATTCTTATCGTTTATCCTTTTATTCAGTATCATTCAAGGCTCTTTTGCTCAAGGCACCGCCACCCCCCAATACCGATACCTGATTTTATTTAAAGATAAACAATCCACGAACTTTTCATTAAACAATCCTGACGCATTTTTGAGTCCACGCGCCATCGCAAGGCGTCAGAAAATGCAAATCAAGGTTAATGAACAGGATTTACCAGTTAGTTCAAGCTATTTAACGCAAATTTCGAACCAAGGTGTTCAAATTCTGTACCCTTTGAAATGGGTAAATGGGGCAGTTATCAAGACAGATCCCGTTAAACTGAAAAAGATTTTGAGTCTACCGGTGGTCAAGGGTTACTACAAGAACATGGCCCTCGACTCCACAAGTGGCATACAAGGGAATTCGTTAAATCGAAATATCAGTGACGAGTCGGTCACCGATTACGGCGCTTCGTTTGCACAATTAACGCAAATCGGAGCGGATGTAATGCATCAGAATGGATACAAGGGAGAGAATGTGCTAATAAGTCTATTAGATGATGGCTTTTTAGACGCCAATACAAGTCCGTCCTTGAGCCCAATTTTTCAAGAAAAACGTATTCATGCTACCTTGACCACAGACCCAACCTTAAAAACAGTTTACAAGGGGGGATCTCACGGAACAGAAGTATTAAGCACCGTGGCTGCCCAGGTACCCGGCAAACTTTTTGGAACAGCCTACATGGCAAATTTTGCATTGGCACAAACCGAGGAAAGCCAACATGAAATGTTGATCGAAGAGGTTAATTGGCTTCGAGGAGCTGAATGGGCCGATAGCTTAGGAACGGATATCATAAGCTCTTCACTCGGGTATACCACATTTGATAATCCGAAATACGATCATGCCTACAAAGACATGGATGGAAAAACAGCCATCAGTACCAAGGCAGCGGTGTGGGCGAGTCAAAGGGGCATTATCTGTACCATTTCAGCAGGAAATGAAGGTTCTTCTTCCTGGAAATTTATCTCATCACCCGCAGACGCAGATTCAATTATCAGCGTAGCAGCGGTCGACCGAACAGGCATACGAGCATCATTTAGTTCCATGGGGCCAAGTTTCGACAATCGAATTAAACCTGATATTGCCGCCATGGGGCTCGGAACAATATCAAGCAAACCCGATGGCACCATAACCGCGGTCAGTGGAACTTCCTTTTCGGCTCCTTTAGTGGCCGGGATAGCCGCTGGGCTTGTACAGGCTCATCCGACAAAAAGTGCCTGGGAGATCATGAAAGCCATTCGTTTATCTGGCACTTTGGCACTAAGCCCTAACAGTAATTTAGGCTATGGCATACCCCATTTTGACCGGGCAAGTAAAATAATTAATCCTGTTTTAGGGAATGAACCCGTCACTTGTAATGCCATACAAATTTACCCTAACCCCGTTTCCTTGGGCCAAGGTTTACACATCCATCATCAGAAAAAATCAGCTGTCAACCTGGATATCGTCTCGCCACAAGGTGCTGTCATACAATCACTTAGTAATCTCCCTGAACAATCAGAAATTTCACTTCCCCCTTTCGTTTCTGGAAAATATTATTTTAGATTTACATCTGAATCGGGTGTTGAAATAGTACCCGTGCTGATAAACCTATCAAAATGAAAACGAGATTTCTTTCTTTGGACATCCTACGTGGAATCACGTTGGCATGCATGATTTTGGTCAATACATCCGGCAATGGAGATTTTACCTACGGCCCCTTAAAGCATGCGAAATGGCATGGTTTTACGCCCACCGATTTAGTTTTTCCGACGTTCTTATTTATGGTTGGAGTGGCTATGCGATTTTCTTTTAAGTCCTTTAATTACAATTTAACTCCACGAGTTCGTACCAAAATCATCCGACGAACCCTCCTACTTTTCCTGATCAATTATTTGATCTTTTATTTCCCATTTATTGATTTTAGTTTTGAAAAACTACGATTCTTAAATGTCTTGCCAAGAATTGCCCTTTCCTATTGTGCCGTTTCTTTTATCACACTCAGCGTACCAACAAACTGGTTGACACGCATCAATATTTTGATTTTACTGGGCTATTGGGCCATTATGTACACCTTTGGGGACTCCGGGGTACCCTATGAATTAAGTTCGAATGCTGTCTTGAAATTGGATCTATTTTTATTCGGCCCAAACCATCTATATCATGGCAATGGAATCCCATTTGACCCGGAAGGCCTATTGAGTACACTTCCTGCCGTATCAACCTGCTTACTTGGCTACCAGGCAAGCATATTTTTAGAAAAACAACGCGCGATCAATAAGTCTCCCTTATCAAATCTTTTAGTATATGGATTCGCACTAATTGCTTTGGCCCTAATTTGGGATAAAGCCTTTCCCATCAACAAGAAACTATGGACCAGTTCTTTTGTGCTCTTGTGCGCAGGAATTGATTTTATTTTAATCGGAATATTGAGCTGGTGGATAGAGACCAAAGAAAAACACTTGGCCAACACATTCTTTTTGGTTTTCGGAACCAACTCCATTTTGGCTTATGCGATATCCGAGGTTTTAGCCATTCAAATGGATCATATTCAAATGCCAGAGGGTGATTCAACAACTAGTTTGAGCACCTGGCTTTACTGGCATGTATACGAGCCAATATTTGGTAAATTCAATGGCTCACTCGCATTTGCCATGAGCTTCGTGCTAATTTGCTGGAGCATTTGCTACGTATTCTACCGCAAAAAATGGTTCTTAAAGGTTTAGGCAAATAACATCGCCGCGCCAAATACACCGGCACTATCCCCTAATTTGGGCTTAACAATGGGTGTAAATACCTCACCCGAGTTAAAAATGTATTTACGTATACGGTTGTAACCTTCCGTATACAGCAAATCGATATTTCCTAGACCACCTCCGATGACAATGACATCGGGATCGATGACGTTAATCAGCGTAGAAACCGCGCGACCGAAATTTTCCAACATCCTTTCAACGGTAGCGATCGCCATATCATCCGATTTTTCCTGGTACATGCGCATAATCTCCGGCATCCGTTTGGATTGCCCGCTTTTTGAATGGTAAAAATGCTCCAAAGCTGGCCCCGAGAGAACATGCTCGACACATCCCGACTTGCCACAATAACAGTCTAGGCCATCTTCTTCCAAAATATTATGTCCCCACTCGCCACCAATTCCATGTAAACCCTGAACAACTTTTCCATGGGCAACTAAACCTCCACCAACACCCGTTCCCATGATGATCCCAAAAACCATTTCGGCCTTAGGATTGATGTCTTGAACGGCACCCAACAACGTTTCGGCCAATGCGAAACAATTCGCATCATTGGCTAATTTTACTTCACATCCAAGAATTTGAGCTAAATCAGCCGCCATCGGTTTGCCATTCATGGAGACCGTATTGCAATTTTTCATGGTTTGTGTCCGTGGATTCAACACTCCTGGCGTTGCAAACCCAATTCGACTGGGACGAATCCCCAAGTTATTCGAAACCCGATCGACCAATATTTTAACCTGACTTAAAATATGGCTATAGCCCTTATAAGCTTCCGTATCTATGCGTTCACGAATGAGCACATTCAAAGGATCATGGGCGTCCAACACAGCACATTCAATCTTGGTGCCACCCAAATCGATTCCCCATAAATTAGCGTCGGTTGTCTTCATTCTCGAATATACTTAAATAACTTAAATATCGACTAGTCGCAATCTCACCATCATCCACCGCCTTTCGAACGGCACAGGATGGCTCGGATAGGTGTAAACAATTATTGAATTTGCATTCCCCTAAAAGCGCACGCATCTCGGGAAAATAATGAGCCAATTCCGCCTTCTCCACTTCATAAACGCCCATCTCATTAATACCCGGACTATCAATCAAATAGGTCCCTGGATTCATCTCCCACATGGTTGCATAGGTCGTGGTATGAACGCCTTTTTGGGCAAAATCAGATATTTCCTTCGTCTTAATCTGTAAACCCGGCGCAACCAAATTCATCAAACTCGATTTGCCTACCCCGGAATGACCCGCCAAAAGCGAAACTTTTTGTTGGAAAATAGCACGAAACTCCTCCACTCCCTCATTTTTCGGAATTGAGGTGAACAAGATTCCATATCCTAACTCCTGGTATAAAGCCGCATATTCAAATACCTGATCCTGCTCTTCCTCACTTAACAAATCCATCTTATTGAATACGATTTGAACAGGAATCCGAAAGGCCTCGGCAGTAACCAAAAAACGATCCAAAAAACCTAGGGAGGTTTTGGGGGATTTTAAGGTCATCACAAATATGGCTTGATCAACGTTCGCAGCCATTAATTGGCCTTGAGCTGTTTTGTGGACCGACTTCCGAATTAGGTAATTCGTACGTGGTAAAATATCTTCGATGACCACCGTCTGATTTGCCTCATCTTCCATGGCATACATGACATGGTCGCCAACGGCGATGGGATTGGACGTCTTAGGTCCTTTCAATTTGAACTTTCCTTTTAATCGGCCCGCATACACCTTGCCTGATTCCGAACGAATTTCATACCAGGAACCCGTTGAACGCATGATGAGTCCTTTATTTAATTCCATGATGATGTGCTTTGAGGTAACTCATAATTCGTTCCGTTGCTCCGGCTTGTAGCGCAACAAAGGTACGCGCTTGCACCTGTTTATTGACAAACTCCTCATCGGAATCATAAATTTCCCGCATCTTTTTTGCCAAAGAATCCGTATCCGAAATGGGAAAGGCCAACCCAAATTCCAATAAATCGCGTGCTTCCTTAAACTTGGTATAGTTCTTATTTCCGAAAAAGACCGTGGGCCCATACACACTTGCTTCCAAGGTATTGTGTAAACCTGCCCCAAAAGCACCACCAACGTACGCAAAAGTCGCCCCACGGTAAATCTGAGATAGGTATCCGATTTGATCTACAATCAACACTTGAGCATCCTCAACAATTTCTTTAGTCGAAAATTGCACGGGTAATTCAATGTGAGATGCCCAGCGATTCAATTCTTCTGGATGAATTTCATGGGGAACAATCACCCATTTAAATGGAAAAGCCTTTGAATTAATCAAGGGAATCAACACATCCATATCGGCCTGCCAAGCAGAGCCAATCACCATAAATTCTTGTTGATTGATAAATTGATCCAAAACATCCCAGGGTTTCGGCTGGCGTAAATGCTGAACAACTCGATCAAAACGCGTATCTCCGCCAACTTGAACATGCTGTATATCGATGGACTCCAATAACTTTTTCGATGTCTCTTCCTGAACAAATATTTGGGTAAAGCATGTAAGAATATCCCGAAAAAACCCGCCATACCAAGTGAAAAAAACTTGATTTGGACGAAAAATGGCGGAAATCAATAGGATTGGAATGTTACGATTACGAAGCCCATTCAAGTAAAAATACCAAAATTCATACTTGACAAAAATCGCCACTTGAGGTTTTACTAAATCTAAAAAACGAGCACTGGATTTAAATCCATCCAAGGGCAAATAACTCACGAAATCTATATCCTTTGCATTTTTACGAATCTCATATCCTGAGGGAGAGAAAAAAGTAACCAATATAAAATAATTGGGATATTGCTCCCGAAATGCCTCGATGACTGGCTTGCCCTGCTCATATTCACCTAAAGATGCCGTATGAAACCAAGCTACGGGTCGGCTATTCGCTGTTAATGCCTTTTCTAGCCCATGCCAAACATTATTTTGCCCCTCGTTCCACAAATTCGCCTTCGATTGAAAAGTCGAAACCACGCGAACTAGTTGGCGATACAAAAACAAGGCAAAAGAATACAACCAAACTCTCAAGTTTTTACTAAATTTGATGTTGAATCAATAAAATTACTAAATAAGCATCATACTGCCTCAACAAATGCAATGGATTCCCCTAACTACCGAAACACAACTCGATGAAATCGTAGGCCAGTCTGCCTCGAAGCCCGTTGTTATTTTCAAACACAGTACGCGTTGTTCAATTTCATCGACGGCACTGAGTCGGCTGGAGCGTGCCTGGAATGCCGAGGAAACACCTGCTTATTATTTAGACTTAATTGCTTATCGCCCCATCTCGGCGGCTATCGCTGAAAAATTTGCTGTGGAACATCAGTCTCCTCAAGTTTTAGTCATCAATCAGGGCGTATGCACGTATTCTGCGACGCATTGGGATATTGCTTTTGATGAAATCAACCCTCATTTATAATTCAACATGCGGTATTGCATCTTTCTTTCCTGCCTATTGATTTCCCTGAGCAGCTATGCGCAGCGGAAAGCGACTTCGGCGGAGAGCACCTTGCAAATACCGAGTAATAAAACTCAAAAATCAAGCAATACGAAATTACCTTCGGAAGCTTTGAAAAGCACTTTGGCAATCGGAATCAGCACGAGTACCAATTCAGGAATCATTGGAGGATTCAGCTTCCGGAAATTATGGTTAAATGAACAAAATAGTCAATCATTTATCCAATTAGACGCCGATTTAATCAAAGATTACCGGGAATTCACGTCCCCCTATTCCTTCAATGGACGCACTTATTTGGAGGGAAAACTGAATCAATTGGTTGTACTCCGACCAACCTATGGTCGAACCATGACACTTTTCCGAAAAACCGCTGACGGAGGCCCCGCTTTACGAGGCATTGTCGCGACAGGACCCAGTATTGGTATGCAAAAGCCTTATTACGTTGATATTTCCTACACGAATACAGCGACCAATCAGACATTGACAACCGCGGTACCTTATGCCAAAACACTAGACAATAGCTACCCAAAAGCATACATCATCGGAAGTGCCAGTTTTTTAAACGGCTTTCCGGAATCTAAAATCATACCAGGGTGGCACTTAAAATCAGCCTTAAACCTTGAATTAGAATCTTTCCGACAAAACCACATGAGCATTGAACTGGGGTTTTGCTTGGATTATTTCAGCAAACCTATTGAAATGTTAAACCAAACGCCCGGTCGGAGTGTTTATACGACCGGATACCTAACTGTTTTCTTCGGAAAAAGTCATTAAAAACGCCTAAAAAATGATTGAATTACCACAAGTAAATCCCGCCCCTACAAATCGTAAACCCGATTGGCTACGTGTTAAATTACCGATCGGTGAAAATTACAGTAAGGTTCGAAAACTCGTTGACGAATACAAATTACACACCATCTGCCAATCCGGTAATTGTCCAAATATGGGGGAATGCTGGGGCGAGGGAACGGCGACTTTCATGATTTTAGGTAATGTGTGTACTCGTTCATGTACTTTTTGTGCTGTAGCAACCGGTAGACCGCAAGAATATGACGAAGATGAACCTCGTCGGGTGGCTGAAGCAATCCAATTAATGCAAGTAAAACATGCGGTTATTACCTCGGTAAACCGTGATGAACTGAAAGATAAGGGGGCTGAAATTTGGTACCAAACGGTTCGTGCGGTGAAGGAAACGACACCGGCTACCACCATTGAAACCTTAATCCCCGACGTAAAA
>Ga0228703_1000289_pt1 | contig 39538 bp, 36 predicted proteins | sample McNCre217_Aug_MG_3_FD_178020 | JGI IMG/M metagenome (GOLD analysis project Ga0228703, IMG submission 178020) | Freshwater microbial communities from McNutts Creek, Athens, Georgia, United States - 29-17_Aug_MG | ecosystem: Environmental > Aquatic > Freshwater > Creek | place: USA: Georgia...
GTTCGCTGCCGCCGTACTCCCTGTCCCCCGAGACCGTGGCCGAGCTCAAGCGCCAGTCCGCTGCCATGGCCGGCGCCTTGAACGTGGTGGGCCTGATGAACGTGCAGTTCGCCATCCAGAACGTGGGTGGCAAAGATGTGATCTACGTGCTCGAAGTGAACCCGCGTGCTTCGCGCACCGTGCCCTATGTGTCCAAGGCCACCGGCATCCAGCTGGCCAAGGTGGCCGCACGCTGCATGGCCGGCCAGACCCTGGCTCAGCAAGGCATCACCAAGGAAGTCACGCCACCGTACTTCAGCGTCAAGGAAGCCGTGTTCCCCTTTGTCAAGTTCCCGGGCGTGGACACCATTCTCGGCCCCGAGATGAAGTCCACCGGCGAAGTGATGGGCGTGGGCAAGACCTTTGGCGAGGCTTTCGTCAAGAGCCAGCTGGGTGCGGGCACCAAGTTGCCACGCGAAGGCAAGGTGTTCCTGACGGTCAAAAACGGCGACAAGCCACGCGCCGTCGAGGTGGCGCGTCAGCTGGTGGCCCTGGGCTTTGAACTGTTGGCCACCAAAGGCACGGCCGCTGCCATCGAAGCAGCCGGTGTGCCGGTGACGCAGGTCAACAAGGTGACCGAGGGCCGTCCGAACATTGTGGACATGATCAAGAACAACGAAGTGGCCATGGTGATCAATACGGTGGAAGAGCGCCGCAATGCAATCGCCGATTCACGCCACATCCGCACCTCGGCCTTGCTGGCGCGTGTGACGACCTTCACCACCATTGCCGGTGCCGAAGCGGCTGTGCAGGGGATGAAGTGCATGGACAAACTGGACGTGATTTCCGTGCAGGAAATGCATGCACAGCTGACCGCTGCCTGATTGTTGCCAACTCACTGGGCCGCGTTATCATGCGACCCATCCACCGCCGAGGAACACTCGGCGGTTTGTTTTTGGAGAGAGACCGATGTCCACCATTCCGATCACCAAGCGCGGTGCCGAAAAGCTCAAGGAAGAGCTGCACCGCCTGAAGACCGTTGACCGTCCGGCCGTCATTCAGGCGATTGCCGAAGCCCGTGCCCAGGGTGACCTGAGCGAAAACGCCGAATACGATGCCGCCAAAGACCGTCAGGGCTTTATTGAAGGCCGTATTCAGGAAATCGAAGGCAAGCTGTCGGCTGCGCAGATCATTGACCCGTCTGCACTGGACGCGGGGGGGCGTGTGGTGTTTGGTACGACGGTGGAGCTGGAGGACGAAGACAGCGGTGATCAGGTGAAATACCAAATCGTGGGCGAAGACGAGGCGGACCTGAAGCTGGGCCTGATCAACATCAGCAGCCCGATTGCCCGTGCGCTGATCGGCAAGGAAGAGGGCGATGTGGCTGTGGTGATGGCCCCAGGGGGCGAGCGCCGCTACGAAATTGTGGCGGTCCATTACCTCTGAGCCCGATACGCTTGCCCCGATGACACCGATGGATGACACCGCCCGCCAGCTGCTGGGGTATGCGCGCCAGCAGTGGCGTTTGCTGGCGCTGTCACTGGTGCTGTTCATCTTGGGGGCAATGGTGGAGCCGGCCATTCCGGCGCTGTTCAAGAAGCTGATCGATTCGGGTTTCAAGGACGGCCTGGATTACCCCCTGTGGATGGTGCCCGTTGTCATCATTGGTTTGTTTTTGTTGCGGGGTGTGCTGAATTTTTCTGCCACTTACGCTGTGCAGTCGGCCATCGGCCAAATTGTGCTGAGTCTGCGTGTGCAACTGATGCAGGCTTTGCTGCGCGCCCGCTCGGATCTGTTCGTGAGTCTGTCCCCCGGGCAAGCGGTCCACAAGATCATCAGTGACCCCAATGCCGCTTCGCAGGTGATGGGCAATGTGCTCATCGACTTGGTCAAAGAAGCCACGACCCTGCTGTGTCTGGTCGCCTACCTGTTGTACCTGAACTGGCAGCTGACGCTGATTGCATTTGCCAGCATGCCTTTGCTGGCCTTTGCGGTGCACACGGCCAAACGGCGCCTGGATCGGGTGGGGCAGGCGCAATACGAGTCACAGCAACGCCTGATCAACATCGTGGACGACAACGCCCGGGCCTGGCGTGTGGTGCGCACCTTTGGTGCTGCGGCGTTTGAGTTTCAGCGTTTTGAAAATGAAGCGCAAAACCTGCGCCGCATGTCCATCAAGCAGATCGCCACGGGGGCGCTGCTGACCCCGATCACCCAGCTGGTGGCTGCGATCGGCATTTCCATCATCATTACCTTGGCCCTCTACCAAGCGGGGCAAGGTGCCAGCACAGTGGGCGAGTTCGTGTCATTCATCACCGCCATGCTGATGACGATTTCGCCCATGCGCTATCTGTCCAATGTGCTGCAGCCTGCGGCCAGCGCGCTGATCGCCGCTCGCGGTGCATTCGAGTTGCTGGCCGCCCCCGAGGAGCCTGATCTGGGCACGCGTGACTTGCCTGCGTGCCAGGGCGATGTCCGTTTTGACCAATTGCGTGTGCAGTTTGACGGGGCCAGCTCACCGGCATTGGACCAGTTTGACCTGCATGTGCCTGCGGGCAGCACGGTGGCTTTGGTCGGGGCGTCTGGCGCGGGTAAGACCACGGCGGTGAATGCCTTGCTGCGGTTCACAGCCGCAGCCGCTGGCAAGATCAGCGTGGATGGTGTGCCCATCACGGATTTGCGGCTGGCCAGCTTGCGCCAGCATTTCGCGGTGGTGTCACAAGACATCGTGCTGTTCGACGGCTCTGTGGCCGAGAACGTGGCCTATGCCAGTGCAGACCCTGTGGACCTGGCCAAAGTGCAGGCCTGCCTGCAGGCCGCCAACTTATGGAGCCATGTAGAGGCTCTGTCGCAAGGGTTGCACAGCCCGATCGGTGTGAACGGCAGCATGCTGTCGGGGGGGCAACGCCAACGCCTGGCGATTGCGCGCGCACTCTACCGGGATGCGGCCATCTGGATTTTTGACGAAGCCACTTCGGCGCTCGACTCAGAGTCCGAAGCTGTGATCCAGAAATCGATTGAATCGCTGCGCCACAGCAAGACCCTGATCCTGATCGCCCATCGCCTGAGCACCGTGCGCAATGCCGACCAGATTTGTGTCATGTCGGCGGGGCGCATCGTGGAGCAGGGCACGCACGAGGCACTCATGGCGCAACGCGGCATGTACGCGGGCATGGTCAGCCTGCAATCTTGAAAGTCACGGCCTCCATGCTGGAACCCAAGAATATCCTCATGATCAAGAGCCACAGTCTGGGGGTGGGGGACTTGTTGCGCAGTTCTGCGGCCTGGCGTGCTTTGCACAACCGTTTCCCGGGTGTGCGTTTGCACCTTTTGTTTTTGAGCAAGCATGCCGGGTACCCGACCGAAGCCCTGATGCATGACCACCACCTGTTGGCCAGCGCGCATTTTGTGACCATTCGCGAGGGGGATCCTGGCCAAGCCAAGGCCAGACGTCTGCCGATGTCGCAGATCAGCCTGGAGGTGGAGCGCGTTGCCCTGGCGGTCAACGCCGATCTGGTGATCGACTTTGAATCGAATGGGACGCGGACCAGTTGGCTGGCACGCAAAGCCGCCAAGGCGTGCAAGGCGCGTTCTTTGGGTATCGCGCAGTTCCCTGGACGTTCCTTGTTTTACGACATGGCGTCGCCCTCGGTGCCCGCTTACAAAAAACGGCTGGGTTTGCCCAACGCAATGGACTACACCGAGCGCGATTTTGTCGCTTTGTCGGCGTTGGGCATTGAACGTCAGGGACTGCCCATAGAACTGCACATCACGCCGGATGGCCGCGAATATGCGCAGCGTCTGCTCCCCCGGTTGCCTGTAGGCCGTAAAGTCATTGGCTTGAACATCGGTTGTGGCACAGCGGATGCTTTGCCGCGCCGCCCGCCGCTGGCGCCTTTGGCCGAAGCGGTACACGCCATCAGCCTGCAGCAGCCTTGTGTGCTGGTGTTGTCGGGGGCGCCTTTCGAACATGGCGTCAATACAGAATTCATGGCGCTGTACCGCAGCCGATTTGGTGACGATCTGCCCATGCTGAACGTGGCGGGCGAAGCGTCTTTGGCTGGCTTGACCGGTCTGATATCGCTTTGCGATGCCTTCATTTCCTCGGATTCTGGCCCCTACCACATGGCGGTGGCCATGCACAAACCCACCGCCGTGTGGTTTGTTCGGGTAGAGCCGCCAGCGGTTCACCAAGTGCCCTGGTGCGACTGCCTCGTCAATCCGGAGCCTGGGGCATTTGCGCAGTCTGTGCAGGGCTTGCTGGACTTGGCGTCGCCCACAGGCGCACAGGTCTAGGTCGTTTCATGTATTTGCAGGAAAAGGCGTTCGTGCGCTTGCGCCACAGCCCGCCAGCTGCGCTCGCTGGCAAACTGCTGCCCCGCTGCCCGAAGCCGTTGTTGCAACGGTGTTGATGCGAGCAAATCCGACAGGTGTTTGACCAGCTGGCGGCTGTCGCGTGGCTTGGTCAGGAGCAGTGCCTGTGTGCCGTGCGTGAGTTCAGTGGCAATGCCGCAATAAGGCGCCGCAGACACGATCACCGGCAAGCCATGGGCCATGGCCTCCAGCACCACCATGGCGTAAGTGTCTTCGGTGGTTGGGTGGATCAGAAAGTCAGCCGCGCCGTAGGCCGGTGTCACATCGGGCAAAGAGCCCAGAAAGTGAACCCGATCAGCCACTTGCAACTGCTGGGCGTGTTGCCTGAAAGCCTGGATTTGCTGTCCATGGCCCACCACAGCAAGGTGCAGTTCAGGCATTTCGCGCAAGGCATCCAGCAAGGTGCCAAGTCCCTTTTTGGCGTAGTCGTTGCCGACAAACAAAGCCAGAGGCACTTGAGGCGGCAGCGCCAGTTGTGCGCGTTCATGGGCCTGGTCTGCTGGGCTTTGCGGCAGGTTCACGCCTGGCGTGATCACATGCATGTGTGCGGCGGTGCCCGGGTAAGCATCGCATGTTTCCTGCTTCACCTGCTCAGACGTGGCGATGGTGTGCTTGCCCGGGTGTGGACGCAGGCGGGCTGCCTCTAGCCACCAGTAGGCCAGCAGGCGCGGGCTGGTGATCAGCGACAGCCACTTCAGGGCTCGTCTTGACCCGCTTCGGCCATGGAACAGGCCCACCCTGAAGGGGCGGACATGCACCGTTTGCACATGGCCATGCCAGGTGTTCTCATGTGAATGAACGATGTCAAAGCCTTGTCGGGTTCGCCACCAGGTCTGCAGTGCAAACCAAAGCTGGTTGACCCAGCGGGGTTTGGGCAGGGGGCAGGAAATGTGGTGGTAGTTCACGCCAGGAAATGCGTGCTCGATTTCCTGGGCAAACACATGCACTTCGTGCCGCGCGGCCAGTTCTTCGACCACGGCTGCGGCATAGCGCTCGGCGCCGCCATAGCGGTAGCCGAAATGCCGGTTGAGCACGGCGATGCGCAAGCGCCGCGAAGGGAGGGGCTGGTCGTTCACCGGTAGCGGTCTTCGTAGGCGCTCATGGTCTTGGCGCCGAAAAGAAACAGGGAATTGCTGTGAGCGATCAGAACACGCCGAAGTGCCAACAAGTCATCGCCTGCATGAAAGCAACCGCGCAGCGTGGTGGTGGCCGAGGTGTAGCCTGCGTCCAGCACCATCTGCCGGTCACGCTCGGTGTAATGGCCATAGGGGTAACAAAAATGGCGAACCGATTGTCCCGTGATGTCTTCCAGCTCGTGACGTCCTCCCGCGATCTCTTCGCGAGCCATCTCGTCGCTGAGCTGGGTCAGGTCTGCGTGGTGGCGGGTGTGGCAGCCAAGGTCCATGCCGGCCTTGACCCATTCGCGCATGTCGGCAGGGCTGAACAAAGGTTTTTGAGGCACGCCAATGGGCTCGTCCCAGGCGTTGCGGCGCTCGTGAGGGCTGCTCACTGCGTAGCAAGTGGCCGTGAATCCGTGGCGCAAGAGCACGGGCAGCGCATGCTCCAGGTTGTTGCAGTACCCGTCGTCAAACGTGATGCCCACCACTTTGCCCGTGGCCTTGCCGCTCAGGTACGGTGTCAGCGCGTCCATGCTGACCCCTCTGTAGCCCAACCAGCGCAACAGCGCCATTTGCCGGGCAAACCGTTCTGGCGTGACGGTCAGTCCACGCAGAGGCGTGCCACGCGCTGGTGACGCGTCGATCTGGTGGTACATCAGGATGGGAATGGCGTGGCTCATGGCGCAATGCTGTGCAGCGTGCGCAGCAGTTCGGTGGTGACGGCAGGGGCCAGCAGGTCGGTGGGGGACGAGAGGTTGCGCAGAGGCAAGGTTGCATGCCTGTCAGATACGGCGCCCGTCAAAGCCGGTGGTGTGGCGGTGTAGAGGGCCAGACCAGGTTTGCCCAGCGCGGCAGCCAGGTGCAACAGACCGGTGTCCACGCCCACGACGGCCTGTGCCTGATCGATCAGACTGGCCAGAGCATCCAGCCCCAGCCGGGGCAGAACCAGCACGTGGCTGGCATGGCGCGCGATGTCTTCGGCGCGCAGTCGTTCTTCGTCGCTGCCCCAGGGCAATACCAGATGGCGTTGGTCTTGGGCCAGCGCCTGTGCCAGTGCAATCCAGTGGTTCGTTGGCCAAAGTTTGTCGGCTCGGCTGGTGCCATGCAGGCCCATGACGCTGCGTGCAGGCAGCCGGATGTCCACGCGGGGCAGGCGAGCGGCCAGCCCCCGCAGCCCGTAGTCGGGTGCAGGGCTATCCAGCGTGTAGCCCAGCGATTGGGCCATCAGCTGGCGGTTGCGGTCAATCGCGTGCTGTTGGCGGGGGACGGTCAGCGTGCGGTCATAAAACAAGGACGCCAGTGGCTCGCGTGCCGAAGCCCGGTCATAACCAGCACTCGTCCCTGACGCCCAGGGTGTCCACAGGGCGCTCTTGACCAGGCCCTGGCTGTCGATGACGAGGTCGTAGTGCCGTCGCCGCAAGGTGTTGCGAACGGCACCAATTTCTTGCCAAGTGCGGCATGCGGTCCATTTCTTTTTCCAGCGCCGCATGGCGACAGGAATCACTTGGGCAACCGCAGGGTGCCAGGCCGGAATGGCGGCAAAAGGTTCTTCCACCAGCCAGTCGATGTGCAGATCGGGCAGGGCTTTTGCCGCATCGGTCACAGCTGGGAGCATGTGGATCACATCGCCCAGCGAAGAGGTTTTGATGGTCAGGAGGTTCATGTCAAGTCCGGTTTTGAGGATACCATTTCCCCAAAATGAATCCGCCCAACAAGATTGTCCATGTCAACCTCTCGAAATCATTTCGAGGCGGTGAGTTTCAAACCTTGGCTTTGATCAAGGCGCTGCACATGCAGGGGGTGCAGCAGGAGCTGGTGTGCAGAAAAAACAAGCCCCTGGCAGCTCAGGCCAGTCAAGTTGCTGGCCTGCAGGTGACTGAAGTCGGTGGGCCGCTGGGGGGACACGGTTGCCGCCAGGACGTGCAGGCCAGGACGGTGGTGCACGCACACGAAGCCCGAGCCGTGTATTGGGCCTGGCTGGAAAACCGGATCCGCCGCACCCCCTATCTTGTGACCCGACGGGTCATCAACCCGATCGGCTCGTCCTGGCTGACCCGAAAAGCCTACCAGGCGGCTTCGGCCTTGGTGGCAGTTTCTGCCTTTGCGGCCAAGGTGCTGCAGGCGCGGGTGGAGCGGCCAGTGGCGGTGGTGATGGATGCGTGCAGGGCCCTGCCCACCGTGCCGACAAGCGGCCAGGGTCTGGGGACATTGCCCGGATCACCGCGCATTGGCCATGTAGGCGAATTCGATGATGCCGTCAAAGGGCAGGGGTTGTTGATCGACGCCTTTCTGGAGCTGCTGCAAACCCGTCCTGATGCACGGCTGTTCCTGATTGGCGACGGGAAAGACAGATCGGCATTCTTGGCGCGCTACAAAGACGAAGAGCGCATCGTCTTTGTCGGTGCCGTCACCCATGTGCACGAGTGGCTGCAGCAACTGGACGTGTTTTGTTTCCCTTCCCAAATGGAGGCACTGGGCTCATCCGTTCTGGAAGCCATGCAAATGGGGGTGCCTGTGATCGTCTCCGATGCCGGAGGGCTGCCTGAACTGGTGGGCGATCAGGAGCGCGGATGGGTGGTGTCGGGCAGATCGCCTCAGGTCTGGGCAAAGGCCATACAGCAGGTGTTGCAGCATGCCGAACAAACGCAGGCCAGAGTGGCACGCGCCCAAGAATTTGTTGCTGGCCATCAGGCCCACCACATGGCCGACAAGTACCGGGCGATATATGCCGGCATGGTCGATCAACGCCGCTGATGCCTTTCGCCCAACAGCATGATTTTCAGGTATTTGTGGTACGTGGATTCGGCGCTGGAGATGGCCACCATGAGCCCCGCTCGACCGTCCAGAAAGCCCAGCCGCAGGACATAGCTTTTGAAAAACGCCCAAAAGGCATGCCCTATGGATTGACGCAAGCTGCTTGACTTGTTGTTGGCGTGCGCCGATTCGGCCGCTGCGCTGGAGTAATGCTCTAGCTTGCGCAGGTAGTCCGAATCGTTCATGTAGCTGAAGTGAATCAGGTGGTTACGAAGTTTTTCCTGGCGGCAATCGGTCCTGGGGATGAACTTTTCGTGGACAGCACTGTCCGAGAATTGACCCGCATCCCGCTTGAAGAGCCGCAACACATGGTCCGGGTACCAGCCACTGTGGCGAATGAAGTGCCCCAAAAAAGAGGACAGCCTGGGGATGAAGTAAGCCCCCGTCTCGGGGGATGTGTGAATCTTGGTCAGAATTTCCGTTTGCAATTGTGGGCTGACGCGTTCGTCGGCGTCGATGGACAACACCCATTCAAACCTGGCTTTGGACAAAGCCAGGTTTTTTTGAGGGCCAAAACCCGGCCATTGCGTGGTTTCTACCAAGACCGCCCCCATGTCCCGGGCCATCTGTTGGGTGCCATCGGTGCTGCCGGAGTCCACCACGATGATTTCGTCTGCAAACGCCACACTGCGGATGCAGTCGGCCAGGTTGTGCGACTCATTGCGCGTGATGATGATGACCGAGAGTTTTTGATCCATCGCAGCAGGTGTCATGACAGTCCCTGCAAAACCTGCTCAGGCTGGATGTCGTTCAGGCACCGGGTATGCCCCAGCGGACACTGCCGCTCGAAGCAGGGCGAGCAATCCAGCCCCAGGTAGATGACGCGGGCCTGCGGGCTCAGGGGCGGTGTGTGCTGGGGGTCGGACGAGCCGTAGAGGGCGGCCATGGGTTTGCCCAAGGCGGCGGCCACATGCATCAGGCCTGAATCGTTGCTGACGGCCGCTGTGCAAAGCGACAGCAGGTCCACCACATCGCCCAGTTCGGTCTGGCCGCACAGGTTGTGCACATGTGGACTGGCCGCAGATTGGGCAATGGTCTCGCCCACGGCGCGGTCTTTGGCCGAGCCCAGAATCCAGACCTGCTGCCCGCGGGCGATCAGGTCTTTGGCCAGTTGTGCAAAGTGTTGTGCGGGCCATTGTTTGGCCGGGCCGTATTCGGCACCAGGCATGAAGGCTGCAGCAGGGCGCTCGGTGCTCAGGCCCAAGCGGGCCAACTGGCGCACAGCGTTATCGGCATTGGCTACCAACTGGGGTGACGCCATGTCGGGGGCTTGTTTCGGATGTGGCGACAGGCCCAGGGCCACAAAGCGTTGCACCGTCATGGGCAGGGCTTGTTTGTCCAGGCACCGCCGGTCATTGAGCAGGCCAAAGCGCATTTCGCCTGTGAACCCGGTGCGAACAGGAATGCCTGCAAACCAGGGCACCAGTGCCGACTTGAGCGAACCGGGCAGCACGATGGCCTGGTCGTAGCCATGGCTTGCCAGTTCTCGGCCCAAACGCCAACGGGTGCGCAGATCCAGCTGGCCGTGGCCCAGCGGCATGGTGATGCCGCGCCGCACCTGCGGCATGCGCTGCAGGATGGGCAACGACCATTGCGGCGCGAGCACGTCGATTTGCAGGCCGGGGTGCTGGGCCTGCAGGGTCATGAACAGGCTTTGCGCCATGACCATGTCCCCGACCCATGAGGGGCCGACAACGAGGATGCTTCGCGCCTGGCTCATCCGGTCACAGGCCGCGTTGTTGCAGCCAGGCCATGTAGCGCTGCACCCCTTGTTCCACGCTCAGGAAAGGCTTGTCGTAACCCGCCTGGCGCAGCAGGCCCATGTCCGCCTGGGTGTAGCTCTGGTAGCGGCCCTTGAGGTGGTCGGGGAAAGCGATGTACTCGATCTGCCCGCGCTGGTGGTGCGCGATGACGGCGTTGGCCACGTCGTTGAAGCTTTGCGCACGGCCGGTGCCGCAGTTGAAAATGCCGCTGACCTCGGGGTGGTCCAGCAGCCAGAGGTTGACCGCCACCACATCTTCCACATGGATGAAGTCACGTTCCTGACCGCCGGGGCCGTAGCCATCACAGCCTTCAAACAGGCGCACCGTGTCGCCGCCCTTGAGCTGCTGCTGCATGTGAAAAGCCACGCTGGCCATGCTGCCCTTGTGCTGCTCGCGCGGGCCGTACACATTGAAGTAGCGCAGGCCGACCACCGGACTCTGGATGCCCTTGAGCAGGGGGCGCAGGTGCTCGTCAAACAGGAATTTGGAGAAAGCGTAGGCGTTGAGCGGGTGCTCGTTGCCCCGGTCTTCCTTGAACACGGTGCCGCCGCCATAAACCGAGGCCGATGAGGCGTAATAAAAGGGCATGCGCTGCGCGGTGGTCCAGCCCAGCAGGGCCTTGGTGTATTCGTAGTTGACGCGCATGACAAACTTGCCGTCCCACTCGGTGGTGGCCGAGCAGGCGCCCTGGTGGAACACCGCCTCAACCGGACCGAAGCACTGACCGGACTGAACGCGTTGCAAAAAATCGTCTTTGTCGAGGTAGTCGCGGATGTGGGCGTCCGACAGGTTCAGACACTTGCGGCCGTCGGTCAGGTCGTCCACCACCAGAATGTCGGTGATGCCCCGGGCGTTGAGACCCTGGACGATGTTGCTGCCAATGAAGCCGGCGCCGCCGGTGACGATGATCATGTGGGGTTCACCTCGGATGAAGCGGAAAACAATTGCGTGGTGCAGTCCAGCAGGCTGACGAAATGGCCATCGGCTTGAACGGGCACAGCGCCAGACTCGGGGTTGTCGGACTGCACCAGGTAAGCACGGCCTACGCCGGCTGCGCGCGCGGCTTCGATGTCACTGGGCTTGTCACCCACCATCAAAGACTCGGCCAAAGACAGACCCAGCTCGCGCGTGGCCTGCAGCAGCAGGCCCGGCTCGGGTTTGCGGCAGTCGCAGTCGATGGCGAGTTCCGGCACAGAACCCTTGGGGTGGTGCGGACAGTGGTACACGCCGTCGAGCTTGACGCCTTGACCGGCCAGCTCTTGTTGCAGGGCTTCGGTCAGCGCCCGGTATTGCGCTTCGGTGTAGTAGCCGCGTGCCAGGCCCGATTGGTTGGTGACGATGACCAGTGCGTAGCCCGCGTCCTGCAGGCGGCGCATGCCGTCGATGGCGCCGGGTACGAATTCGAAATCTTCCCAGCGGTGGACGTAGGCCTTGTCTTTGTTGATGACGCCGTCGCGGTCCAGAAAGGCTGCTTTGCGACCAACAGCTTGAACAGGTTGTCGGATGCGCTTGACCAGCGCCGTGGTGGAGAACCCATCCACAAACGGGATGGCCACCGATTGGCCGCCCCAGCTGCGGACCACACGGGTCTCTTCCAGCGTTTCCATGTCGTAATCGCCGCCTTTGACGTAAATGTCGGGGCGAATGGCTTGGATCAGTTCGACCGGCGTGCGGGTGTCAAAAAAGGTGACCAGCGCGACCGAGGCCAAACCCGCCAGCACATAGGCCCGGTCTTGGGCTGCGTTCAGGGGGCGGTCCGGCCCTTTGCCCAGCATGCGGGCCGAGGCATCGGAGTTGACGGCGATCAGCAGCGAGCCACCCAGCTCGGCGGCGCGGTGCAAATAGCTCACATGGCCGCGGTGCAACACGTCGAACACACCATTGGTCATGACCAGGGGACGGGGCAGCGTGGCCAGTTTGCTTTGCAGGTCTTGCGGCAGGCAGATTTTGTCTTCGAGGCTCATCTGCGGCTCACCCGTGCAGTTCGTCGTAGGTCAGTGACGCGGTGCCAAACTTGGCCACCACCAGACCGCCTGCACGGTTGGCCAGTGCCATGGCCTGGGGCAGGCCCACGCCGCAAGCGACCATCAGCGCCAGGGTGGCGATCACGGTGTCGCCGGCACCGGTCACATCGGCCACTTCGCGGGTTTGTGCCGGGACCGAGGTCACACGGTCGGCCTCAAAAAGCGTCATGCCTTCTTCGGACCGGGTCACCAGCAGGGCTTGCAGGCCCAGCTTCTGACGCAGGGCCTGTGCCTTGTCGTGCAGCTGGGCTTCACCAGACCATGAACCCACCACCTGCGCCAGTTCAGCGCGGTTGGGGGTGATGACGCTGGCGCCGCTGTAACGCGCCCAGTCGCTGCCTTTGGGATCGATCAGCACCGGCTTGCCGGCCGCACGGGCCAGCTCGATCATGCGGGGGATGTGGGCCAAGCCGCCCTTGCCGTAGTCGGAGAACAGCACCGCATCGTGCGCGGCCAGCAAGGCTTCAAAGCGGTCCAGCATGCCGGCCAGAACTTCATGGTCAGGCTCTTTCTCGAAGTCGATGCGCAGCATCTGCTGGCTGCGGCCAATCACGCGCAGCTTGACGATGGTTTCCATGCCCGGGTCTTCGCCCAGCTCAGCGTCGATGCCCTTGCGTGCCAGCAACTCGCGCAGGCTTCTCGCGGCGTCGTCCTGACCCACCATGCTCAGCAGCGTGACGCGAGCGCCCAAAGTGCGCACGTTGAGGGCCACGTTGGCCGCACCGCCCAGGCGGTTTTCTTCGCGCTGGATGTGCACCACCGGCACGGGGGCCTCGGGCGAGATGCGGGCGACTTCGCCGTGCCAGTAGCGGTCAAGCATGACATCGCCCACCACCAGAATGCGGCAGGCGGCAAGGCGTTCGCGGGTCGGGAGCTGGGCGCCGCTCATGCCAAACCGAGTTCCTGCTCGATCAGACCGCACAGCGTGTGGCCGATCAGGATGTGGCATTCCTGGATGCGGGCGGTGACGGCATGCTGCACCACGATGCTGTGCGTGCACAGGCCGCGCAGCTTGCCACCGTCACGCCCCAGCAGACCCAGGGTCTGCATGCCCAGCTTTTGTGCTTCCTCCACGGCTCGGATCACATTGCCCGAATTGCCCGAGGTGGAAATGCCGATCAGCAGGTCTTCCTTTCGGCCCAGACCAGCCACTTGTCGGGCAAACACCTCATCAAACGAATAATCGTTACCGATGCAGGTGAGGGCCGAGGTGTCGGTGGACAGGGCCACCGCCGCCAGAGGCTTGCGGTCCTTGATGAAGCGGCCGGTCAGCTCGGCCGCCAGGTGCTGGCTGTCAGCGGCCGAGCCGCCATTGCCGCAAAACAGGATCTTGCCCCCGCGCTGCAGGGTTTGCGCCGCCATCAGGCCAGCGCGCTGCACATCACCGTCCAGGCTGTGCAGTGTGGCCAGCAGGGCGTTGTGTTCCTCAAGGTTCTGGAGAAAGAGCGACATGGACGTTTAGCCGAGCTGGCGTTTTTTGACCGATTTTTGCTTGGGTTTGGCACGCTTGATCTGCCCGCCCGAGGTCAGGCGCTGGTTGCCCAGCACTTTGACGTGCTTGACTTCCGGCTTCTGGCCGCCCCGTTTGCTGAATTTGAGCACCTTGAACTCGCGCGGACCGGGCATGCGGTCCTCGTCTGCGGTTTTCTCTTTTTCGGGCTGTGGGCGCCAAAGCACCAGCAACTTGCCAATGTGCTGGATGGGCGCAGCATTGAGCTGGTCGGCCAGCTGCATGTAAATGGCTTCGCGGGCGGTGCGGTCATCTCCGAGCACACGGATTTTGATCAGGCCGTGGGCCTTGAGTGCAGCGTCGGCCTCTTTGACGACAGCGGCCGTCAGGCCATCGTTGCCAATCATGACCACGGGGTCGAGGTGGTGGGCGTCGGCGCGATGGACTTTGCGCTGGGCGGGAGTCAGTTGGATTTGGGGCATGCGGCTATTATCCCAGCTTGGACAGGAAAACATGAAAGTCAAGACCAAAAGCAAGAAGGTCAACAAGGCGTGGCTCAACGACCACGTCAATGACCCCTATGTCAAGCTCGCTCACAAAGAGGGCTACCGCGCCCGTGCGGCCTACAAACTCAAGGAAATCGACGAAGCCCTGGGGCTGATCAAGCCTGGCCACCGGGTGGTGGACTTGGGTTCGGCCCCTGGCGCCTGGAGCCAGTACGTGCGGCGCAAGCTCTCGCCGCAGGGTGCCGCTGTGGGCGAACTCAATGGCGCCATCGTCTCGATTGACCTGTTGCCCATGGAACCGATCGAGGGCGTGCAGTTTTTGCAGGGTGACTTCCGTGAGGCCGAGGTGCTGGCCCAGCTGGAGGCCTTGCTTGGGGGGCACAAGCTGGACGCGGTGGTGTCTGACATGGCCCCCAACCTGTCGGGTGTGGAGTCGGTGGACGCCGCCCGCATCAGCCATCTGATCGAGCTGGCGGTCGATTTTGCCCAGCAGCACCTCAAGCCCGAGGGTGCGCTGGTGGTCAAAGTTTTTCATGGCAGCGGCTACAGCCAACTGGTGCAGCTGTTCAAGGACACTTTCAAGGTGGTCAAACCGCTCAAACCCAAGGCCTCTCGGGACCGTTCGTCCGAGAATTTCCTGGTCGGTATCGGCCTCAAAAATGCCTGAGGCCGGGCTTGGCCAGGGCGATATCTCCCTGTTTCACAAGGCCATAAGCTGCGTTTGTGCGGATTGAGCACCGGGCAGCCCTAAAATGACACACTTATTGGTTTTGCAAGTTTTCGACTGGAGCCCCGCTTGAATAACCCCTGGTTTTCCAAAATTGCCGTCTGGATGGTGATTGCCATGGTGCTGTTCACTGTTTTCAAACAGTTTGACAGCCGAGGCACCGCTGGCGCGGGCTACATGGGCTATTCCGATTTTCTGGAAGAGGTTCGGGCCAACCGGATCAAGAGCGCGACCATTCAGGAAGGGCAGGGCGGCACCGAGATTGTCGCCACGACCACCGACGAACGCCGCATCAAGACCACCGCCACCTACCTCGACCGCGGCCTGGTGGGCGATCTGATCAACAACGGCGTCAAATTCGACGTCAAACCCCGCGAAGAAGGCTCGCTGCTCATGACCCTGCTGGTCAGCTGGGGGCCGATGCTGCTCCTGATTGGCGTGTGGGTGTATTTCATGCGCCAGATGCAGGGCGGCGGCAAGGGCGGTGCTTTCAGCTTTGGCAAGTCCAAGGCGCGCATGCTCGACGAGAACAACAACCAAGTGACCTTTGCCGACGTGGCCGGCTGCGACGAGGCCAAGGAAGAGGTCAAAGAGGTGGTTGACTTCCTGAAAGACCCGCAGAAATTCCAGAAACTGGGTGGCCGCATTCCGCGTGGCTTGCTGCTGGTGGGGCCCCCGGGTACCGGCAAGACGCTGCTGGCCAAGGGCATTGCCGGTGAAGCCAAGGTGCCGTTCTTCAGTATTTCGGGTTCGGACTTTGTCGAGATGTTTGTTGGCGTGGGCGCGGCCCGTGTGCGCGACATGTTCGAAAACGCCAAGAAGAACGCCCCCTGCATCATCTTCATCGACGAAATCGACGCTGTGGGTCGCCAGCGCGGTGCGGGTCTGGGTGGCGGCAACGATGAGCGTGAACAGACCTTGAACCAGATGCTGGTCGAGATGGACGGCTTTGAGACCAATATGGGCGTGATCGTGGTGGCTGCCACCAATCGCCCCGACATTCTGGACGCCGCCTTGCTGCGCCCGGGCCGTTTCGACCGCCAGGTCTATGTCACGCTACCCGACATCCGCGGCCGCGAGCAGATCCTGAACGTGCACATGCGCAAGATCCCGATCGGGCAGGACGTCAAGGCCGAAGTGATTGCCCGCGGCACGCCCGGCATGAGTGGTGCCGATCTGGCCAACCTGTGCAACGAAGCCGCCCTGATGGCCGCTCGCCGCAACGCCCGTGTGGTCGAGATGCAGGACTTCGAGAAGGCCAAGGACAAGATCCTCATGGGTCCCGAGCGCAAGAGCATGGTCATGCCTGAGGAAGAGCGCCGCAACACGGCCTACCATGAAGCCGGCCACGCCCTGATCGGCAAACTGCTGCCCAAGTGCGACCCGGTGCACAAGGTCACCATCATCCCGCGTGGTCGCGCCTTGGGCGTCACCATGAGCCTGCCCGAAAAAGACCGCTACAGCTACGACCGCGAGTACATGCTCAACCAGATCAGCATGCTGTTCGGTGGCCGCATTGCTGAAGAAGTGTTCATGAACCAGATGACCACGGGGGCTTCCAACGACTTCGAGCGCGCCACCTCGATCGCCCGTGACATGGTCATGCGCTACGGCATGACCGACGCCCTGGGCCCGATGGTCTATGCCGAAAACGAAGGTGAAGTGTTCCTGGGCCGTTCGGTCACCAAGACCACCCACATGAGCGAGCAGACCATGCAGAAGGTGGACTCCGAGGTGCGTCGCATCATCGATGAGCAGTACGGCCTGGCCCGTCGCCTGATCGAGGAACACAGCGACAAGATGCACGCCATGGCCAAGGCCCTGCTGGACTGGGAGACCATCGACTCGGAACAGCTCGATGACATCATGGCAGGCCGAGAGCCGCGTCCATCCAAGGACTGGACGCCACGCACCCCCTCGTCCGGTGGTGGCAGCGGTGGCAGTGGCGCTTTGCCCAGCCAACCTGCTCCGACGGCGGCATAAGCCGCCCACCCAGCGCACGGGGCTTCGGCCCCGTTGTTTATTTCAGGGACCCGAAGACGCATGATCTGGCAAACCAGCCGCTTTGACATTGAGCTTGAAACGCCTCGCATCCTGGGCATCGTCAACCTCACGCCCGATTCGTTTTCGGACGGCGGTCGGCACGACTCTGTCCAGGCCGGTTTGCGGCATGCCGAGCAGCTTTTGAAGGATGGCGCCGACATGCTGGACATCGGTGGCGAGTCCACGCGCCCGGGGTCACCGGTGGTGCCCGCAGACGAAGAGTGGCGCCGCATGGAAGGCTTTTTGCATGAGGCCGTGCGATGGAATGTGCCGCTGTCGGTGGACACTTACAAGGCCGAGACCATGCGCAAGGCGCTCGATGTGGGGGTGGACATCGTCAATGACATCTGGGCCCTGCAACAACCCGGTGCCGAGGCCGTGGTGGCCGCCCACCCGCGCTGCGGGGTGTGCCTGATGCACATGCACCGCGATCCGCAAACCATGCAAAAAGCCCCCATGCAGGGCGATGTGTTGCCTGCGGTGGCTGACTTTTTGCAACAACGTGCCCAGGCCTTGCGTCTGCAAGGTGTGGCAAGCGCACGCATCGTGCTCGACTATGGCATCGGCTTTGGCAAGACGGTCGAGCAAAACTTCAGCCTGCTGGCGCGCCAACAGGACTTGCTGACCCTGGGCTACCCGCTGTTGGCAGGTTGGTCGCGCAAGTCTTCGCTGGGGGCGGTGCTGGCACGCGATGGCGTGACGCCCGAGCCCGCGCAGCGACAAGCCGCCAGCGTGGCGGCCGCCTTGCTGGCTGTGGAGCGGGGTGCCCGCATTGTGCGCGTGCACGATGTGCGTGAAACGGCCGATGCGCTGCGTGTGTGGCGGCAGCTTGGCCATCCAGCGGCGTCAGTCGCTTGAGCAGACCCATCGCTAGAATCCATTGTTTACAAAAACAGGAACACCCCATGGCGCGACAGTATTTCGGCACCGACGGTATCCGCGGCCGTGTGGGCCAGAGCCCCATCACCCCCGATTTCGTGTTGCGTCTGGCCCATGCGGTGGGCCGTGTCCTCAAGGCTGCCGAAGCGCACCCGGTGGTGCTGATTGGCAAGGACACCCGCATCTCCGGCTACATGCTCGAAAGTGCGCTGGAATCGGGCTTCAATTCGGCGGGTGTGGATGTGCTGCTCCTGGGGCCGGTGCCCACGCCTGCGGTGGCTTACCTCACGCGTGCCCAGCGCGCCAGTCTGGGCGTGGTCATCAGCGCCAGCCACAACCCGTTTGAAGACAACGGCATCAAGTTTTTCAGCGCCGAAGGCACCAAACTGTCCGATGACTGGGAAATCGCCGTTGAAGCGGCCTTGCAGGCGCCGCCCGCCTGGGCCGATTCGGCAGCCTTGGGCAAAACCCGCCGCCTCGACGATGCGGCCGGGCGTTATATCGAATTTTGCAAAAGCACTTTCCCCAACCACCTCTCGCTCAAGGGTTTGCGCATCGTGGTCGATGCCGCGCACGGCGCGGCCTACCAGATCGCGCCCAAGGTCTTCCACGAACTGGGGGCGGATGTGTTTTCGATCGGATGTGCGCCAGACGGCCTGAACATCAACAAGGGGGTTGGGGCAACCCACCCGCAGGCCTTGGTCGAGGCTGTCAAGCTGCACCGGGCTGACATTGGCATCGCGCTGGACGGTGACGCCGATCGCCTGCAAATCGTGGACGCTTCGGGTCGCCTTTTCAATGGTGACGAATTGCTGTACTTGATGGTCCGTGAGCGCCTGGACCGGGGTGTGGCGGTGCCTGGTGCTGTGGGGACCCTGATGACCAATATGGCGGTTGAGGTGGCGCTCAAGGCCAAAGGGGTCGAGTTTGTGCGCGCGAAGGTGGGTGACCGCTATGTGCTCGAAGTGTTGGCCGATAAAGGCTGGCTGCTGGGCGGTGAGGGCTCCGGCCACTTGCTGGCACTCGACAAACACACCACCGGCGATGGACTGGTCAGTGCCCTGCAGGTGCTGCAGGCCTGTGTGGCCAGTGGCAAAACCTTGGCGCAACTGCTCGAAGACGTTGCGCTGTTCCCGCAAACGCTGATCAATGTCCGACTGCAGCCCGGTTTTGACTGGAAAAACCATGCCCCCTTGAAAGTGGCCACGCAAGAGGCCGAAGCTGCGCTGGGCGATGCAGGCCGGGTGCTGATCCGCGCCAGCGGCACCGAGCCCCTGGTGCGGGTGATGGTCGAGGCCCGCGATGCGGCGCTGGCCCAGCAGACCGCCGAGCGCATTGCCGCCACGCTTCAGTAAATCAGCCGCTCAGGCCGCACTTCCTGCAGGATGGTGGTGGCGATTTCTTCAATTGATTTGGTGGTGGTGGACAGCCAGCGGATGCCCGAGCGGCGCATCATCGCTTCCGCCTCGGCCACTTCCATGCGGCAATTCTCCAGACTGGCGTAGCGCGAATTGGGGCGCCGTTCGGTACGGATTTCGGACAGGCGCTCGGGCTGGATGGTCAGGCCGAAAATCTTTTTGCGGTAAGGCACCAGGGCCGGGGGGAGCTGGCGGCGCTCAAAGTCTTCGGGAATGAGCGGGTAGTTGGCGGCCTTAAGGCCGTGCTGCATGGCCAGGTACAGGCTGGTCGGGGTTTTGCCGCTGCGGCTCACACCCACCAGGATCACGTCCGAACCTTCCAGGTCCTTGTGCGACTGCCCATCGTCATGCGCCAGCGAGAAGTTGATGGCCTCGATGCGGTCGTGGTATTCCTTGCTCTTGCTCACGTCCGAAAAGCGGCCTACCCGGTGGTGCGACTTGATGCCCAGCTCGCGTTCGATTGGCTGCACAAAGGTGCTGAACATGTCCAGCATCATGCCTTGGCAGTTTTCCTTGAGCGCCTGCAGCACCTCCATATTGACCAGGGTGATGAAAACCAGCGCCTTGGCGCCCTCCACCTCGCAGGTGTGGTTGATCTGCCGCACCGCCTGGTGGGCCTTGTCGATGGTGTCGATGAACGGCAGGCGCACATGCCGGGTTTTCATGTCGAACTGGGCCAGGATGGCGTTGCCGAAAGTCTCGGCCGTGATGCCAGTCCCGTCGGAGACGAAAAATACGGTTCGAAGGGCCATGTCTGCAAAAAATATCAAATCGGCAAGGGCCGGGGCGCCCCTACAATGAAACCCATTATCCACCGCCCCGTGCCTCGCCCATTCGAAGAAATACACGGCGTTGCCGCTGGCCTGGAGCCCAGTTTTTAACTTTGGAGTCTTTCATGTCCAACCTGTTCGAGGCGACCACCCTGGTCGTGCCCTTTGAAAAACTGCGGATGGCCGACGTCGAGATCGTCGGCGGCAAGAATGCCAGCCTGGGGGAGATGATTTCCCAGCTGCCAGCAGGGGTCAAAGTGCCCACTGGCTTTGCCACCACAGCCCACGCTTTCCGCGAATTCCTGAAATTTGACGGCTTGTCGGATCGCATCAATGCCAAGCTCGATGCGCTGGACACCGAGGATGTGCGCGCGCTGGCCGCCGTGGGCGCCGAGATCCGTGCCATGGTGGAAGCCCAGCCTTTCCCGGCCGACCTGGAACAAGCCATCCGCGAAGCCTTCACCACTTTGCAAGGCGGCCACGCAGAAGCCTCGTTTGCCGTGCGCTCTTCGGCCACCGCCGAAGACCTGCCCGACGCTTCCTTTGCTGGTCAGCAGGAAACCTTCCTGAACGTGGTGGGCATCGACGATGTGCTGCACAAGATGAAAGAGGTGTTCGCTTCGCTCTACAACGACCGCGCCATCAGCTACCGCGTGCACAAGGGTTTTGCCCACGCCGACGTGGCCCTGTCGGCGGGCGTGCAGCGCATGGTCCGCTCCGACCTGGGGGCGGCAGGCGTCATGTTCACCATCGACACCGAATCGGGCTTCGAGGACGTGGTCTTCATCACCTCCAGCTACGGCCTGGGCGAAACGGTGGTGCAGGGCGCGGTCAACCCCGACGAGTTCTATGTGCACAAGCCCATGCTGGCGGCCGGCAAGCGCGCGGTGATTCGCCGCAACCTGGGCTCCAAGCTGATCGAGATGGTGTTCTCCACACCCGAAGAAAAAGTGGCCACTGGCAAGCTGGTCAAGACCGTGGATGTGCCGACCGAACTGCGCAACCGCTACAGCCTGAGCGATGCCGATGTCGAGCAACTGGCGCATTACGCGCTGGTGATCGAAAAGCACTACGGTCGCCCGATGGACATCGAGTGGGGCAAGGACGGCAACGACGGCCAGCTCTACATCCTGCAGGCCCGTCCCGAGACTGTGAAGAGCCAGGCCAAAGGTGCGGCCGAGCTGCGCTACAAGCTCAAAGGCCATTCCACCGTGCTGGCCGAAGGCCGTGCCATTGGCCAAAAAATCGGTACCGGCCCGGTGCGTCTGGTGCACAACATCAACGAAATGGACAAGGTCCAGCCCGGCGATGTGCTGGTGACCGACATGACCGACCCCAACTGGGAGCCTGTGATGAAGCGCGCCAGCGCCATCGTGACCAACCGGGGCGGGCGCACCTGCCACGCGGCCATCATCGCGCGCGAGCTGGGTATCCCGGCCGTGGTGGGCTGCGGCCACGCGACCGAGCAGCTCAAGGACGGCACGCTGGTGACGGTGAGCTGCGCCGAGGGGGACACTGGCCGCATCTACGACGGCTTGCTGGAAACCGAAGTCACCGAAGTCAAGCGTGGCCAGATGCCCGAGATTGCCACCAAGATCATGATGAACGTGGGTAACCCCCAGCTGGCCTTTGACTTTGCCCAGCTGCCCAACGCGGGCGTGGGTCTGGCCCGTCTGGAGTTCATCATCAACAACAACATCGGCGTGCACCCCAAGGCCATCCTGGACTACCCGGCCATCGATGCCGACCTGAAAAAGGCGGTGGAGTCGGTGGCCCGTGGCCATGCTTCGCCGCGCGCTTTCTACGTGGACAAGGTGGCCGAGGGCGTGGCCTCGATCGCGGCGGCTTTCTGGCCCAAGCCGGTCATCGTGCGTCTGTCGGACTTCAAGAGCAACGAATACCGCAAGCTGATCGGCGGCAGCCGCTACGAGCCGGAAGAAGAAAACCCGATGCTGGGTTTCCGGGGCGCCACACGCTACATCAGCGAGGACTTCGGCGAGGCTTTTGCCATGGAATGCGAGGCGCTCAAACGCGTACGCGGCGAGATGGGCCTGACCAACGTGCAGGTGATGGTGCCCTTTGTGCGCACCCTCAAGCAGGCCGAGCGTGTGACGCAGCTCTTGGCCAGCCGCGGTCTGGTGCGTGGTGAAAACGAGCTCAAGCTGATCATGATGTGCGAGGTCCCGACCAACGCCATCCTGGCCGACCGTTTCCTGCAGTTCTTTGACGGTTTTTCGATCGGCTCCAACGACCTGACTCAGCTGACCCTGGGCCTGGACCGCGACTCGGGCATGGAATTGCTGGCTGCCGATTTTGACGAGCGCGACCCGGCCGTGACCACCCTGATCGAGCAAGCCATCAAGGCTTGTCTGGCTCAAGGCAAGTACATCGGCATCTGCGGCCAAGGCCCCAGTGACCACCCGGATTTTGCCCAGTGGTTGATGAGCCAGGGCATCAGCTCGATCTCGCTGAACCCCGACACCGTGGTCGAAACCTGGACCCTGCTGGGGCAGGCCAAGGCCTGAGGCCCTTCTGCCCATGAGCAGCCAGGACAAAGCGGGCATGGCGGTCAGCTACCGCTGGCGCGTGCACCGCAATGTCCTGCTGTTTGTGTTTTTGCTGGTGTCGCTTTTGGGGGCGATGGCCTGGGCCGAGCAGTCAGGCCTGTCACGCAACCTGATTGGCCCGATCTTCCTGTTCAGCACGGTGATGATCTATGCCCTGATCGGCATTTCGGGGCGCACCAGCAATGCCGAGGAATACTTTGTGGCGGGTCGGCGCATTCCGGCCATGTACAACGGCATGGCCACTGCGGCTGACTGGATGAGCGCTGCGTCCTTCATCAGCCTGGCCGGGGCACTTTATCTGCAGGGTTTTTCGGGCACTGGCAAGCAGCCGGGTGGCCTGGCCTATGTGATGGGTTGGACCGGCGGTTTTTGTCTGGTGGCGCTGCTGATTGCGCCACAGTTGCGGGCCATGAAACTCTATACCTTGCCCGATTTTTTCCGCGTGCGCTACGGCGGAGACTGGCCCCGTTGGCTCGCCGCGCTGGCGGCCATGACCGTGTCTTTCACCTACGTGGTGGCTCAGATTTACGGCATTGGCTTGATTGCCTCGCGTCTGACCGGGGTGCAGTTCGAGATCGGCATCCTGCTGGGCTTGGGCGGGGTGCTGCTGTGCTCGTTTCTGGGCGGCATGCGCGCCATCACCTGGACGCAGGTGGCGCAGTACATCGTGCTGTTGCTGGCTTTCCTGATTCCAGTGTCCTGGCTGGCCTACAAACAGTTGGGCACCCCGGTGGCGCCTTTGGCCTATGGGGTGCAGCTGGCCAAGATCGAAGCGATGGAGAACCAGTTGCTCGGCGACCCGGCCGAGCTGGAGGTGCGCCAAGCCTTTGCCCGCCGTGCCCGCATGTACGAAGCGCGCTTGCAGGACGTGGACCGCGCCATGGCCGAGCTGCGTTACGAGTTGGAGCAGCGCATTCGCCTGCTCAAGGCGCAGGGTGCTGACTTTGCCACCGTGGCACAGGCCCGGCGTGAGTTGCTGGCCGTACCGCATGACCCTGCCCAGGCACGCGAGCAATGGACGCGCGCCTTGCGCGAAAACCAGGAGCGCGCGGGTCCCCTGGGTGGCATGCCACGCCATGCGCAGGCGTTTCGTGGTGACCCGGCAGGGGACGCCGCGTCACGCCAGGCGTTTGACGACTCGCGCACCAATTTCATGGCCTTGGCGCTGTGCCTGATGCTGGGCACTGTGGGGCTGCCCCACCTGCTCACCCGCTACTACACCTTGTCCAGTCCGGCCGAGGCCCGCACCTCGGTGGCGTGGTCGCTGTTTTTCATTGCCTTGCTGTATGTGGGCACGCCCGCGCTGGCGGTGCTGGTCAAGTTCGAGGTGCTGCACAACCTGGTGGGCAGCAGTTTTGAGGATTTACCTGGTTGGATCGCCCAATGGGCTCGGTTGGACCCGGGCTTGATCGATGTGACGGATGTGAACGGGGACCGCATCGTACAGCTGGGTGAGATTCGGTTGGGGGCGGACTTGGTGATGTTGGCCACGCCAGAACTGGGTGGCATGCCTTTTGTGGTGTCCGGTCTGGTGGCTGCCGGTGGGCTGGCCGCTGCTTTATCCACTGCCGACGGTTTGTTGCTGACCATCAGCAACGCCCTGGTGCACGATCTGGGCTCACAGCAGGAGCAAACCGACCGAATGGCTGAACGGCGTGTGATCTTGTCCAAATTTGCCCTGCTGGCGGTGGCCATGCTGGCGGCTTTTGTGGCGGCGCTCAAGCCTGCCGAAATCCTGGCGCTGGTGTCCACTTCCTTTTCGCTGGCTGCTTCGGCTTTTTTCCCGGCCATGGTCTGCGGCCTGGCCAGTGCGCGGGTGGACCGTCGATCGGCAGTGCTGGGTATGCTGGCGGGGCCACTGGTGACCATCGCCTACATGGTGCTCAATTCGCCCGCATACCGGCACTTTTGGGGGCTGGCCCCTGAAGCAGGGCTGTGGTGGGGCGTACAGCCCATCTCGGCCGGGGTGTTTGGTGTGCCTGCAGGCTTTGCGGCCATAGGTCTGGGCGTGCTCTGGAGCGCCTGGCGGCCCATGCGCACGGACCGTCCCCATTCCGACGAGCGCACCCTTTCCGGGCCTGGGCTATAATCCGTAGTTCCCTTGCTGCACCCCGAACCGACGCCGGGGGCGGCTTCCATCATCCACAAGGAGTTTCAATGCGTCATTACGAAATCATTTTGCTGATCCATCCGGATCAAAGCGAACAGGTTCCGGCCATGCTGGAGCGTTACAAGGGCATGATCACCACCGGTGGCGGCAAGATCCACCGTGTTGAAGACTGGGGTCGTCGTCAACTGGCTTACCAGATCAACAAGCTGGCCAAAGCCCACTACCTGTGCGTCAACATCGAAGCCGATCTGGCTGTGATGGCTGAACTCGAACACGCCTTCAAGTTCAACGATGCCGTGCTGCGTCACTTGACGGTCCAGAAGAAGAAAGCCGACACCGCGCCTTCTTCCATGATGAAGACTGTCGAGCGTGAAGAAGCCCGCAAGGCCCAGCAAGCCGAATTTGCAGCCTGATCCTGCCTGATTCAAGGGGAGTGAACCACACCGACCTGATCGCCTGTATCGCCGAGCTCTCTGCTCTGCGTTACACCCCGGCCGGATTGCCAGCCTTGGACCTGATGCTTGAGCACAGTTCCCAGCAGCAAGAAGCCGGGCACCCGCGGCAGGTGAGCCTGAAGATTCGCGCGCTGGCCCTGGGCACCCAGGCCGAGCGGCTCTCCAGGCAGCCGGTGGGCAGCCAATGGCGGTTTCAGGGTTTCCTGGCCACCCCCCGACAAGGCAGGAGCGTTGTGCTCCACATTCAAGAGTTTCAGCAAGATTAATTTCAGGAGGCCCTCATGGCCACTTTCAAAAAATTCGACAAGAACAAGCGCCCCAAGCGCAACACCCAGTCCCTGCTGTTCAAGCGCAAGCGTTTCTGCCGCTTCACCGTGGCTGGCGTGGAAGAAATCGACTACAAAGACGTCGACACACTGCGTGATTTCATCGCCGAAAACGGCAAGATCATTCCCGCACGCCTGACCGGCACCCGCGCCATCTACCAGCGCCAGCTCAACACCGCCATCAAGCGCGCCCGCTTCCTGGCCTTGCTGCCGTACAGCGATCAGCACAAAGTCTAAGGAGAACAACCATGCAAATCATCCTGCTCGAAAAGGTTGTGAACCTGGGTAACCTGGGCGATATCGTCAAAGTCAAAGATGGCTATGCCCGCAACTTCCTGATCCCGTCGGGCCGCGCCCGCCGTGCCACCGAAGCCAACAAGGCCGAATTCGAAGCCCGCCGCGCCGAGCTCGAAAAAGCCGCTGCTGCCAAGCTGGCCGAAGCCCAAGCCCTGGGCGAGAAGCTCAACGGCCTGTCCATCAAGTTGACCCAGAAGGCCGGCGTCGACGGTCGCCTGTTCGGCTCCGTGACCAACCATGACATCGCTGAAGAACTGACCAAGCAGGGCTTCGCCGTGGCCAAGGCCCAGGTGCGCATGCCCAACGGTCCGATCAAGACCGTCAGCGACTCCACCGTGTCCGTGGCCCTGCACACCGACGTGGCTGTGGACGTGAACGTGGTGGTGTACGGCGAAACCGCCTGATCTTTCTCGCTCACGCGAAAGCCGCCGTCCCTCGGGACCGGCGGCTTTTTTTCTGGACTTTGTCCTTCGATCTCCACCGAAGACCCACTGCTTATCCACAGCTTTGTCCCATGACGCCGCCACGCCCTCGGGGTACGATGCGGTTTTGATGTTTTTGCCATGTCCGCCGTCTATTCCGACCACCTGAACGACCTGCCGATTGACTTCACTGCCGACCAGCAGGTGGCCCAATTGCGCGTACCGCCGCACTCCATCGAGGCCGAATCCAGCGTACTGGGTGGTTTGCTGCTGGACAACGGCGCTTGGGACCGCGTTGGCGACCTCTTGGTGGATGGCGATTTCTACCGTCACGAACACCAGCTGACCTATGCCGCCATTGGTGCGCTGGTCAACGCATCCAAACCGGCCGATGTGATCACGGTGTTTGAACACCTGCAGAACCAGGGGCATGCCGAGGCCGTGGGGGGATTGGCTTACCTCAACTCGTTGGCGCAGTACGTGCCCAGCGCGAGCAACATCCGCCGCTACGCCGAGATCGTGCGCGAGCGTTCCATCTTGCGAAAACTGGTCACGGCCAGCGACGAAATCGCCACCAACGCCTTCAACCCCAAGGGCAAGGCCATCGACCGCATCCTGGACGAAGCCGAGCAGAAGATCTTCAACATTGGGGAAGAGGGCTCGCGCATGAAGCAGGGCTTTCAGTCCATGGACTCGCTGGTGGTTGATCTGCTCGACCGCGTGCAGGAGATGGCCGATAACCCCAATGACATCACTGGCGTGCCGACAGGATTCATTGATCTTGATCGCATGACCTCCGGCCTGCAGGCCGGAGACCTGGTGGTGTTGGCTGCACGTCCGTCCATGGGCAAGACTGCCTTCGCCATCAACATCGCCGAGCATGTGGCACTCAACGAAGGCCTGCCGGTGGCTGTGTTCTCGATGGAAATGGGGGCCGCTCAGCTGGCGGTGCGTGTGGTGGGCTCGATTGGCCGGGTGGATCAAGGCCACTTGCGCACCGGCAAGCTCACCGACGAGGAGTGGCCGCGCCTGACCGAAGCCATCGAGCGTCTGCGCACAGTCTCTTTGCACATCGACGAAACGCCAGGCCTGACCCCGAGCGAGCTGCGCGCCAACTCGCGCCGCCTGGCCCGCCAGTGCGGCAAGCTGGGCCTGATCGTTGTGGATTACCTGCAGCTGATGAGCGGCTCCAGCGGCTCGGGTGGCGATAACCGCGCCACCGAGCTTGGCGAGATCTCGCGAGGTCTGAAAATGCTGGCCAAAGAGCTGCAATGCCCTGTGATCGCATTGTCCCAGCTCAACCGAAGCGTGGAACAGCGCACCGACAAGCGCCCCATGATGAGTGATCTGCGCGAATCCGGCGCCATCGAGCAGGATGCGGACATCATCATGTTCATCTACCGCGACGACTACTACAACAAGGACTCCAAGGACCCGGGTGTGGCCGAGATCATCATCGGCAAGCAGCGTAATGGCCCGACCGGTACCTGCCGCCTGGCCTTTCTCAAGCCGCTCACGCGCTTCGAGAGTCTGGCCGGCGGTGGCTTTGGCAGCGACGACTACTGATCAGAGCACTTCGCTGGCAAAGTCGGCCAGGCGCGAGCGTTCGCCACGGGCCAGGGTGATGTGCCCGCCGTGCGCCCAGCCCTTGAAACGGTCCACCGCATAGGTCAGACCTGAGGAGCCTTCAGTCAGGTAGGGCGTGTCGATCTGGGCGAGGTTGCCCATGCAGATGATCTTGGTGCCGGGGCCAGCGCGGGTGATCAGGGTCTTCATCTGCTTGGGCGTCAGGTTTTGCGCCTCATCGATGATGACGTACTTGTTCATGAAGGTGCGCCCGCGCATGAAGTTCATGCTCTTGATCTTGATGCGGCTCTTGATCAGCTCATTGGTGGCTGCACGCCCCCATTCGCCGGCGCCACCACCTTCGCCTTTGGCCAGAAATTCCAGGTTGTCGTCCAAAGCGCCCATCCAGGGGCCCATCTTTTCTTCTTCTGTTCCCGGCAAAAAGCCAATGTCCTCGCCCACGCTGACGGTGGCTCGGGTCATGATGATCTCGGTGTAACGGCGGTCGTCGAGCACCTGTGTCAGGCCTGCAGCCAGCGCCATCAGCGTCTTGCCGGTGCCTGCAGTGCCAGCCAGTGTGACGAAATCCACATCTGGATCGGTCAGCAGGTTCATGGCGAAGTTCTGCTCCCGGTTGCGGGTGGTCACACCCCAGACCGCATTTTTCTGATGGTTGAAGTCTTTGAGGGTGCGCAGTACCGCCGTTTTGCCACGAATTTCGGTCACGCGCGCATACAGCGCTGTCTCGCCAGGGGCCTCAAAGTACACAAACTGGTTGATCATCAATTGAGGCACCATGGGCCCGCTGATGCGGTAGAACGTATGGCTGCCTTGTTGCCAACTCTCCACGCTCTTGCCGTGCTTGGCCCAGAAGTCGGCCGGCAGCGCCAGCGCCCCCGAGTACAGCAAGTCACCGTCTTCCAGGGCCTTGTCGTTTTGGTAATCCTCGGCCTGCAGCCCCATGGCACGGGCCTTGACGCGCATGTTGATGTCCTTGGACACCAACACCACTTCGCGTGGGGCATGCAGCTTAACCAGGGCGCTGACGACCCCCAGGATCTGGTTGTCGGCCTTGCCCTGGGGCAAGGCCATTGGCAGGCTCAGGTCCAGCGGCTGGGTCTGGAAATACAGCTTGCCGCTGGCTTCGGTGAAGCCGGTGGCCGACAGCGGCAGACCTTGGCCCATGTCGGCGCCTTGTGCTGCGGCCAGGCTGTCGAGCGAGCGGCTGGCTTGGCGCGCATTGCGGGCAACCTCGGTCATGCCCTTTTTGTGACCGTCAAGTTCTTCGAGCACGATCATCGGCAGGAAGACATCGTGTTCCTCAAAGCGAAACAGGCTCATCGGGTCGTGCATCAACACATTGGTGTCGAGCACGAAGAGCTTGGTGGGGCCGCTGCTGCGGCCTTTGCGCGCGCGGCTGAGCGATTTGACCGGGGCCGCATGGCTTGCGGCCACAGCGGGCGCTGTCACGGGGGCAAAAGGCTGAACCACTGCTGTTGTATCCGATTTGCGGCTGCGGCTGCGGCTGGTGGCCGGTTTGGCAGCTGGGGCCTCGGGCAGGGCTTCAGGGGTCGCGTCAGCGGTTTCGATCTCGTTGGGGGCGCTGGCCAGGTCGTCCATGGCTTTGCGGCTGAGGCGGCTGGCGCGCTGGGTCGGGGCGGGAGGCAGGGGCATGGGATCAACAATCGCTGTGAACAAAAAAGGCAGACAAGCAAAGAAAAAGCCGCCAGGAAACCGTGGCGGCTTTTTCTTGGAGTGTCGGGCAGGAACTCAACTGCATGAAACCATTATGCACGACTCATGTGACGTGCCCGGTGACTGGCCTTGGGACTTTCCCGAGGGCCGGATGAGGGAAATCAGCCGGCCTTTTTGAGGGCCTTGACGGCCTTGAGGACTTCTTCGACGTGACCAGGTACTTTCAGGCCGCGCCACTCTTGTTTGAGCGTGCCATCGGCGCCCACCAGGAAGGTGCTGCGCTCAATGCCCTTGACCTTCTTGCCGTACATGATCTTGTTCTTGACCACGCCGAACATGTGGCACATCTTTTCTTCGGTGTCGGCGATCAGCTCGAAAGGCAGTTCAAGCTTGGTCTTGAAGTCGTCGTGGGACTTCATGTTGTCGCGCGAGACACCAAACACGGTGGCGCCAGCCTTGACGAAGTCCTTGTATTTGTCGCGGAACTGCATGGCCTCGGTGGTGCAGCCGGGAGTGTTGTCCTTGGGATAGAAGTACAGCACCATGACCTGACCCACATGGGAGGTGTTGGACACCTTCAGGCCACCGGTGGCGTTCGCTTCAAATTCGGGGAGGGGTTTGTTGAGAACGATCGCCATGTCTTTTTTCTGGATGTCGAGAACTGGAGAGGGAGTGCCAAGGTGGAGGTGGGCAGGGGGACTGACTGCTTGGCACCCAAAACCCTTATTTTACCGCGAAACACATATTCCCGGCCAAGCCCCAAAACTCACAATTCAGGATGCCTGCGGGCGTTCCAGGAGCAGGGCGGCCAGCACTTGGCGGCCTTCGCTGGCCAAAATGTTGTAAGTGCGGCAGGCGGCGGCGGTGTCCATGCTTTCCAGGCCCACGCGGGCCTGGGCAAAGCGCACGCGCCAAGCTGGGGGCGCCAGGCGCAGGCGGCTGCCGGTGCCCAGGATGACCAGTTCGGCGCCGCAGGTGCTCAGCTCGGCCAGGTGCTCGTCCCTCAGATCCTCCATGCTGCAAGGCGCCCAGGCGCAGGGCGCTTGCTGCCCCATGCTGCTGACCAGGACAGACTGCGTGAAGCGCAGATCGTCGATCTGCAGCCAGTCCTGGGTGTAGGCGCGGACCAGGGGGGCGCTGGATTTGTCGGGTTGGAGTTTCATCAACGGGGCGGCAAAGCGCCGAAAAACGGCCTGTATCTGTGGTCAAATTATAGGTTTTCCCCTGAAGACCGTACCCGGAGGGCCTTTGAAACCCATTCAGAAATCCGCCAAGCTCGCCAACGTCTGCTACGACATCCGTGGTCCCATCATGGACCGCGCGCGTCAGATGGAGGAAGAGGGTCACAAGATCATCAAGCTCAACATCGGCAACCTGGCGGTTTTTGGCTTTGATGCGCCCGAGGAAATCCAGCAGGACATGATCCGCAACCTGCCCAATTCGGCCGGTTATTCCGACAGCAAAGGCATTTTTGCGGCCCGCAAGGCGGTGATGCACGAAACCCAGAAGCAGGGCATCAAAGGCGTGACGCTGGACGATATTTACCTGGGCAACGGCGCCAGCGAACTGATCGTGATGGCCACCAATGCGCTGCTGGACAACGGCGACGAGGTGCTGCTGCCTGCACCCGACTACCCACTGTGGACGGCGGCGGCCAGCCTGTCGGGCGGCACGCCGGTGCACTACATGTGTCAGGAGTCCAACGGCTGGATGCCCGATCTGGCCGATATCCGTGCCCGCATCACGCCGCGCACCAAAGGCATTGTGGTCATCAACCCCAACAACCCCACGGGCGCGCTTTACTCGCGCGAGTTGCTTGAAGGCATTGTGGCCATCGCCCGTGAACACGGCCTGGTGATTTTTGCCGACGAGGTCTACGACAAGGTGCTCTACGACGATGTAGTGCACACGCCGATCGCCAGCCTGTCCGAGGATGTTCTGACGCTGACCTTCAACTCCTTGTCCAAGAGCTACCGCTCCTGCGGTTACCGCGCCGGCTGGATGGTGGTCTCGGGTGACAAGAAACCAGCCAAGGACTACATCGAGGGCCTGAACATGCTCTCGAACATGCGCCTGTGCGCCAATGTGCCGGGCCAGTGGGCGGTGCAAACTGCCTTGGGCGGCTACCAGAGCATCCACGAACTGGTGGGTGAGGGGGGGCGACTGCGCCGCCAGCGCGATCTGGCTTATGAGCTGATCTCGGCCATTCCGGGCGTGAGCTGCGTCAAGCCGCAAGCGGCCCTCTACATGTTCCCGCGGCTCGACCCCAAGGTCTACCCCATCCAGGACGACCAGAAGTTCTTTCTGGACCTGCTCGAGGAAACCCGCGTCATGCTGGTGCAGGGCACGGGCTTCAACTGGCCCGAACCGGACCACTTCCGCATCGTGTTCCTGCCCCACGAGGACGATCTGCGTGAAGCGATTCAACGCGTGGCCAAATTCCTCGAAGGCGCGCGCAAGCGTTTTGGCACCGAGCACCTGGCGGCCTGATCTTTTGTTTTGAAATCAGGGGCCTGCGCCCCATCTTGTTAAGCGAAGTCTTTCACCATGAAACCCATCCAAGTTGGCCTTCTCGGCATCGGTACCGTTGGCAGCGGTACGTTCAACGTCCTCCAGCGCAACGCGCAGGAAATCCAGCGCCGTGCCGGTCGTGGCATCGAGATCACCATGGTGGCCGACCTGGACGTGGCACGCGCCAAAGCGGCTGTGGGTGAGGGCGTGCAAGTGGTCGATGACGCCCGCAAGGTCATTGCCAACCCCGAGATCGACATCGTGATCGAACTGATCGGCGGCTACGGCATCGCCAAGGCGCTGGTGCTCGAAGCCATTGCCGCAGGCAAGCACGTGGTCACCGCCAACAAAGCCCTGCTGGCCGTGCACGGCACCGAGATCTTTGCCGCGGCGCAGGCCAAAGGCGTGATGGTGGCTTTTGAGGCCGCTGTGGCCGGGGGTATCCCGATCATCAAGGCGCTGCGCGAAGGCCTGACGGCCAACCAGATCCAGTGGGTGGCCGGCATCATCAACGGCACCACCAACTTCATTCTGTCCGAAATGCGTGACAAGGGCCTGGACTTTGACGTGGTGCTCAAGGAAGCCCAGCGTCTGGGTTACGCCGAAGCCGACCCGACGTTTGACATCGAAGGCGTGGACGCTGCCCACAAGGCCACGCTGATGAGCGCACTGGCCTATGGCATCCCGGTGCAGTTCGACAAAGCCTATGTGGAGGGCATCACCAAGTTGGGCGCTGCCGACATCAAATACGCTGAGCAGTTGGGCTACCGCATCAAGCTGCTGGGCATTGCCAAGCGTGCCGAAAAAGGCATTGAGCTGCGCGTGCACCCCAGCCTGGTGCCCACCAGCCGCCTGATTGCCAACGTCGAGGGCGCAATGAACGCCGTGATGGTGCAGGGCGATGCCGTGGGCACCACGTTGTACTACGGCAAGGGCGCCGGCTCCGAGCCGACGGCCAGCGCCGTCGTTGCCGACCTGGTGGACATCACCCGCCTGCACACCGCCGACCCGCAAAACCGCGTGCCGCACCTGGCCTTCCAGCCGGACGCGCTGAGCAATCTGCAAGTGTTGCCGATGGACGAGGTGGTCACCAGCTACTACCTGCGCCTGCGCGTGACCGACGAGGCCGGCGTGCTGGCCAAGCTGACCGGCCTGCTGGCCGGTGCGGGCATCAGCATCGACGCCATCCTGCAGCGCGAGGCCGACCAGGTCAGCGGTGCCAACCAGACCGATGTGATCATCCTCACCCACGACACCCGCGAGGGCACCATGAACGGTGTGCTGGCCCAGATGCAGGCCCTGCCCACGGTGCTGGCTCCGATCGTCCGTATCCGCAAGGAAGAGCTGGCCTGATGTTGTACCTCTCGACCCGCGGCCACGCTGACCGCAAGCATTTCTGCGAAATCCTGCTCGAAGGTCTGGCACCGGATGGCGGCCTTTACCTGCCCGAGTCATACCCGCAAGTTGACTTGGCGCGCTTGCGCCAGGTCTGGCAACGCCAGGGCTACGCTGCGCTGGCTTTCGAGATCCTGTCGCTTTACATCGATGACATTCCCGCGGCCGATCTGAAAGCCTTGTGTGACAAGACCTACACGGCTGCCGTGTACGGCACCGAGGCCATCGTGCCGCTCAAGCCCCTGCAGGCCCAGGGCGACGCTGCACCTGAGCTGTACCTGGAAGCCCTGTCCAACGGCCCCACGCTGGCTTTCAAGGACATGGCCATGCAGCTGCTGGGTAACCTCTTCGAATACGAACTGGGCCGCCGCGGGGAGGAACTGAACATCTTGGGTGCCACCTCGGGCGACACCGGCAGCGCGGCCGAATACGCCATGCGTGGCAAGAAGGGCGTGCGCGTCTTCATGACCAGCCCGCACGGCCGCATGAGCCCCTTCCAGCAGGCGCAGATGTTCAGTCTGCTCGACGCGAACATCCACAACATCGCCATCGAAGGCGTGTTCGACGACTGCCAGGACATCGTCAAGGCGGTGTCCAACGACCTGGCGTTCAAGAAGAAATTCAAGATCGGCACGGTCAACTCGATCAACTGGGCGCGCCTGCTCGCCCAGGTGGTGTACTACTTTGCCGGCTACTTCCAGGCCACGACCAGCAACGCTCAAAAGGTCAGCTTCACCGTGCCCAGCGGCAATTTCGGCAACGTCTGCGCCGGCCATGTGGCCCGCATGATGGGCCTGCCGGTGGCGCAACTGGTGGTGGCCACCAACGAAAACGACGTGCTCGACGAGTTTTTCCGCACTGGCATCTACCGCGTGCGCGGCACGGCCGACACGCACGAGACCTCCAGCCCCTCGATGGACATTTCCAAGGCCAGCAACTTCGAGCGTTTTGTGTTCGACCTGCTGGGCCGCGATGCTGCGTTGACCCAGTCGCTGTTTGGCGAAGCTATGAACACGAAGGGGCTGTTTGACCTGTCCGGCGACGTACGCTTTGCCGATGCCCACAGCCGCTACGGCTTTGTCAGCGGCAAGAGCACGCACGCCAACCGCCTGGCCACCATCCGCCAGGTGTTCGAGCACTACGGCGTGATGATCGACACCCACACCGCCGACGGCGTCAAAGTGGCGCGCGAGCACTTGCAGACCGGTGTGCCCATGCTGGTGCTCGAAACCGCCTTGCCGATCAAGTTCGCTGGCACCATCGTCGAGGCCCTGGGCCGCGAGCCGGAGCGTCCGGCCAAATTCGAAGGCATCGAAGCCTTGCCCAAGCGCGTGAAGGTCATGCCCGCCGATGTGGCGCAGGTGCAGGCCTACATCACCGCACACTGCCAGTAAACCCCAACAGGCCACCGCCATGAGCGCCCCCCTTGCCCCCCGTTCGCCTCTGATACCGCTGGACGAGGCCAGGCAGCGCCTCTTGGCGCAAGTCCAGTGCCTGCCGGGCACCGAGTCGGTGGCCACCTTTGATGCCGATGGCCGTGTGCTGGCGCAGGACCTGGTTTCGGCCTTGCAGGTGCCCGCCTTCGACAACTCGTCCATGGACGGCTACGCCGTTCGCACCGCCGACCTGACGCCCGGTGCGGTGTTGCGCGTGACGCAGCGTATCCCGGCGGGTCACAACGGTCAGCGGGTGCAAGCAGGCGAGGTGGCTCGCATCTTCACAGGGGCGCCCTTGCCGCCCGGCGCAGACGCCGTGGTCATGCAGGAAGAAGCCGAACTGCAGGGCGAGGTGGCGGGTGTGCCTCAAGTGCGCTTTGCCCAGCCGGTGCATGTGGGGCAGTGGATTCGCCGCAGTGGTGAAGATGTGCAGCGCGGCGCCACGGTGCTCCCCGCAGGCACACGCCTGGGCCCGGCCGAATTGGGCCTGGCCGCCAGCCTGGGGCAAGCGCAGCTGACGGTGGCCGTGCGCCCGCGCGTGGCGCTTTTCTCCACTGGGGATGAGCTGGTCATGCCAGGCGACGTGGCGCCACAGGACATGCCCCCCGGTGCCATCTACAACTCCAACCGTTTTTTCCTCAAAGCCTTGCTGGAGCGCATGGGCTGTGAAGTGAGTGATCTGGGCATCGTGCCCGATCAGCGTGAAGCCACCCTGTCGGCGCTCAGGAGCGCCGCCGAACACCACGACCTGATCCTGACCAGCGGCGGCGTGTCGGTGGGCGAGGAAGACCACGTCAAGCCGGCGGTGCAGGCCTTGGGCACGCTCGACCTCTGGCAGATCTCCATGAAACCGGGCAAGCCTTTTGCCTATGGCCATGTGCGCCGCAGCAGTGCCGAGGGCCAGGCGCATTTTGTGGGCCTGCCAGGCAATCCAGTTTCCAGCTACATCACCTTTTTGCTGATGGTGCGACCCATGCTGCTGCAGATGCAAGGTGTGCCCGCTGCGGACTGGGCGCCACTGTCGCTGCCCGCCCACTTTGACCTGCCCAAGGGCGACAAGCGCCGCGAATTTTTGCGTGTGCGCCGCAACGCCCAGGGGGGGCTGGACCTGTTCCCCAACCAGAGCTCGGGCGTGCTCACCTCGGTGGTCTGGGGCGACGGTGTGGTGGACAACCCTTCGGGCCAGAGCGTTGCCCGAGGCGACCTGGTGAAGTTTCTGCCTTTTGCCGACTGGCTGGCTTGAGGGCCAGAACACGATGAAGATCCAACTGCGTTATTTCGCCTCCATCCGCGAGGACCTGGGCCTGCCCAGCGAAACCCTGGACACCCAGGCCCCCCATGTGGCGGCCTTGCTGGCCGAACTGCGCGCGCGCGGTGGCGCCTATGCCCAGGCCCTGGCCGAAGGCCGCCCGGTGCGTGTGGCGCTCAACCAGGTCATGGCGCGGGGTGACGCGGCCTTGAGCGAAGGCGCCGAGGTGGGGTTGTTCCCACCCGTGACCGGAGGCTGAGCCCATGGCCCGTGTGCGCATCCAGACCGAAGACTTTGATGTGAGTGCCGAGTTGGCCCGTCTGCGTGCGGGCGACTTGCGCGTGGGCGCGGTGTGCAGCTTTGTCGGCACCGTGCGTGACACGCGTGCGCTCACCGGTGAGGCCAGTGACGAGATCCGCTCGATGGCGTTGGAACATTACCCCGGCATGACCGAGAAGTCCATCGAGGCCATGATCGACGAGGCGCACCGTCGTTTCGACTTTTACGAGGCCAGTGTGGTCCATCGCGTGGGTCTTTTGCAGCCCTCCGACCAGATTGTGTTTGTGGCCGTCACCTCTGCCCACCGCGGCGAGAGCTTCAAAGCTTGCGAATTCCTGATGGACTACCTGAAAACCCAGGCCCCGTTCTGGAAGAAAGAGCAGACGCCGCAAGGCGCGCAGTGGGTGGATGCCCGTGTGAGCGATGACGCAGCGCTGGCGCGCTGGGGCATCGAGTCTGGCAACGCCTGAGCCTCAGTGCCGGTAGCCCGTGGCGGGCACCTGGCCTGCCTCTTGCACAAGAGTCGACGGATCGGCAGGGCCATTGGCCTGCCAATGGGCGGCGCTCAAGGCTTGTTGCAGCAAATGGATCAGACCGTGTACCAGAGAGGCTTGCAGCTGGAGCTGGCAGGATCCGGTCTGGCCTGAAGCAGCGTCGTTGTCCTCCAGTGTGAGCTGCATGCCCATGCCCATGAGTTGCAGATGCACATCGGTGACCAGCATGGGCGCATCGCCCAGCGGCAGTTGTTGGGCCTGCTCGGAAAAAGGGGTCTTGAAGTCGGCTTGCTGCAAAAACGCGTCGCGCTTGAGGTCGCTCAGGATTTGCTGCGAGGCCGGATCGGTGGCCACCATCTGAGGGGTGTTCGATTCCATGCGGCCCACGGTTTGCAGCAGCACGGGCATCAGGCGCAAGGTCAGGCGGCGGGTCAGCCAGAAACGGAACTCCTGCCCCGTTTGGGTGTTCAGACGCAGCAACAGTCGGTCCTGGCGGTCGTTGTGGCTGACGTTGAGCTGATGGATCTGCATTTCTTGATTTTAGGCAAGATGTCCAGGCGCACATGCCCTTGAAATCGGGGTGGGTCGCCCAAAGGTGTCCGTCAAGGAGAAATTCCACCCATGCGAATCGACAAACTCACCACCAAATTCCAGGAAGCCCTGGCCGACGCCCAAAGTCTGGCCCTGGGCAACGACCATGCCTACATCGAGCCCGTCCATGTGCTGGCCGCCATGCTGCGTCAGCAGGACGGCCCGGGTGCCTTGCTGCAGCGTGCGGGCGTTCAGGTGCCCGCTCTGGCACAGGCGGCCGAAGCCGCCGTCAAGCGCCTGCCGCAAGTCAGCGGGCAGGAGCAGGTGCAGGTCGGGCCCGAGCTGGTCAAGCTGCTGCAGGCGGCCGAAAAAGAAGCCATCAAGCGAGGCGACAGTTTCATTGCCAGTGAGCTGTTTGTGTTGGTGCTGGCCGACAGCAAGAACGAAGCAGGTCGCCTGGCCAAGGAGCAGGGCCTGACGCGCAAGAACTTTGAAGCGGCCATCGAGGCCGTGCGTGGAGGACAAAACGTGAACAGTGCCGAAGCCGAAGGCCAGCGCGAGGCGCTCAAGAAATACTGCCTGGACCTGACCGAGCGCGCCCGCATCGGCAAACTCGACCCGGTGATCGGCCGCGACGACGAGATCCGCCGCGCCATCCAGGTGCTGCAGCGCCGCAGCAAGAACAACCCGGTGCTGATCGGCGAACCCGGCGTGGGCAAGACGGCGATTGTGGAAGGCCTGGCCCAGCGCATCGTGGCCGGAGAGGTGCCCGACTCGCTCAAGGGCAAGCGCGTGTTGAGCCTGGACATGGCCGCGCTGCTGGCTGGTGCCAAGTTCCGTGGTGAATTTGAAGAACGCCTCAAATCGGTGCTGAACGAACTGGCCAAGGACGAAGGCCAGACCATCGTCTTCATTGACGAGCTGCACACCATGGTGGGCGCCGGCAAGGCCGAGGGCGCGATGGACGCCGGCAACATGCTCAAGCCCGCGCTGGCGCGTGGCGAACTGCACTGCGTGGGCGCGACCACGCTCGACGAATACCGCAAGTACATCGAGAAAGACGCCGCGCTGGAGCGCCGCTTCCAGAAAATCCTGGTGGAAGAGCCGAGTGTGGAGGCCACCATTGCCATCCTGCGCGGCCTGCAGGAAAAATACGAAGTCCACCACGGTGTGGACATCACCGACCCGGCCATCGTGGCCGCAGCCGAACTCAGCCACCGCTACATCACCGACCGCTTCCTGCCCGACAAGGCGATTGACCTGATCGACGAGGCTGCGGCCAAGATCAAGATCGAGATCGACTCCAAGCCCGAAGTGATGGACAAGCTCGACCGCCGCCTGATCCAGCTGCAGATCGAGCGTGAGGCGGTGCGCAAGGAAACCGACGAGGCTTCGCAAAAACGCCTGGCCCTGCTCGAAGAAGAGATCGTCAAGCTCCAGAAGGAAGCGGCCGACCTTGAAGAGGTCTGGCATGCCGAAAAAGCCCAGGCCCAGGGCAGCAAACAGGTGCGTGAGCAGATCGACCAGTTGCGCCAGCAAATTGAAGAGCTGACCCGCAAGGGCGATTTCAACAAGGTGGCCGAGCTGCAGTACGGCAAGCTGCCCGAACTGGAAAAGCACCTGAAGGAAGCCCAGGCCAAGGAGTCGAGTGGCGAAGCCCAGGCGCCGCGCCTGCTGCGCACGCAGGTGGGTGCCGAAGAGATTGCCGAAGTCGTCTCTCGCGCCACCGGCATACCGGTCTCCAAGATGATGCAGGGCGAGCGCGACAAACTGCTGCAGATGGAAGGCAAGCTGCACGAACGCGTGGTGGGGCAGGACGAGGCGATTTCGGCTGTGGCCAACGCCATCCGCCGTTCGCGCTCGGGCCTGTCCGATCCGAACCGCCCCACGGGCTCCTTCCTGTTCCTCGGCCCGACCGGCGTGGGCAAGACCGAACTGTGCAAGGCGCTGGCCAACTTCCTGTTCGATTCGCCCGAGCACCTGGTGCGCATCGACATGAGCGAGTTCATGGAGAAGCACTCGGTGGCCCGCCTGATCGGCGCCCCCCCGGGCTATGTGGGCTACGAGGAGGGCGGCTACCTGACTGAAGCCGTGCGCCGCAAGCCGTATTCCGTCCTGCTGCTCGACGAGGTGGAAAAAGCCCACCCGGATGTGTTCAACATCCTGCTGCAGGTGCTCGACGATGGCCGCCTGACCGATGGCCAGGGCCGCACGGTGGACTTCAAGAATACCGTGATCGTGATGACGTCCAACATCGACTCGCACCTGATCCAGGCCATGGTGGGTCAGCCATATGACGACATCAAGGACGCGGTGTGGGACGAACTGAAAAGCCACTTC
>Ga0228703_1000292_pt1 | contig 39475 bp, 34 predicted proteins | sample McNCre217_Aug_MG_3_FD_178020 | JGI IMG/M metagenome (GOLD analysis project Ga0228703, IMG submission 178020) | Freshwater microbial communities from McNutts Creek, Athens, Georgia, United States - 29-17_Aug_MG | ecosystem: Environmental > Aquatic > Freshwater > Creek | place: USA: Georgia...
TTTTCACTCCAGGCGGCCCGACCTTCCTGAAGGTCTTGAGAGTTTTGGGCTTGAGCAATGTCTTTAGCTAGTTCATTAATATCTAAACAGCCACGCGCAATTAGATTTAGATGTTTTTTCATGCCTAGCAATGAAAGAGGTGCCATTTTTAATAGATTGGCTATTAAATTGTCTGCTGTTTGATCTAAATGCTCTGGGGAAGTTAAGCTAGTTAAGAACCCTAATGTTTTCATTTCTTCAGATTGAATTTTTTCAGCACATAGTAAAAGACGTTTAGCTGTATCAATGCCTAAGCGAGATACATAACGTTCAAGACCTCTTTGATAAAAGTGGATACCTAATTTTGCAGCTGGCATGAACATTTCTGTCGCAGTGCTGCCAATACGAAAGTCACATGCCAAAGCCATATCGGTGGCACCGCCATAAACACCGCCTTGGATTACTGCAACTGTGATGGGGCGACAGTCTTCAAAGGCATTCACGATGACCTCAAATAAAAGTGATTTTTCTTCAGCGCCTTTATCTAGACTGCTGATATCAAAGCCCGAACAAAAATAGTCACCAGTTGATTGGAGCTTTAGAGCCAAAATATCAGGGTTTTTATTAACTGCGTTAATGTGTGATTGAATAGCTTCAAGGTCTGTAACGCTTAATCTATTAGCTAGCTCAGGGTTTTGCAGCGTAATGGTTGCAACAGAACCTTGAATGTGAAGGCTAGGATGCATTTATTCAACTTCAGCAATTAATTCAATTTCAACGCATGCTCCTAGTGGGATTTGCGCCACGCCAAAGGCGCTACGAGCATGCTTGCCTGCCTCACCAAAGACCTCAAATAATAGTTCTGAGCAACCGTTTGTTACTAAATGATGCTCGGTGTATTCTTGGGTAGAGTTCACAAGGCTCATGACTTTAACGATGCGTTTGACACGATCTAGGTTACCCAAATGAGCCTGCATCGTTGCCATAAGATCAATTGCAATGCTACGAGCAGCGGCCTTGCCTTCTTCTGTATTCATGTTGAGGCCTAATTTGCCCGCAAGAGGTTTCCCATCTTTTTTTGCAATATGACCAGATAAAAACAAGGTGTTACCTGTTTGGGCAGACATCACATAGGCTGCGGCAGGAGCCCCAGCTGTAGGTAGGCTAATTTGAAGCTCTGCTAAACGTTGTGCAATTTTCGACATGCTTTTCTCCGTTAATTTTTTATGATTGTATTGCTTAGCTTATTTGACGGACCGTTATAGCAGAGTAAGGTAGGCTGTTTAGAGGGCGATTTAGGTAAAGTTTTCCATAAAAAGTTAGGGAAAATGCTCAAAAATTACTGAAAAATGAGATTTGTAAGTCAAATTTGGTCAAGTCTCCGCTATACTCGCATCGAACAATTTTTTTGATCTAACTCAATATTTGGTCACTATGAAAAAACTATTAACTGTTGCTGTTGCCGCTATGACTTTAGTTGGCACGGCTGTAAATGCTGAAACAATTACCGGTGACGCTAAAGCTGCTGAAGCTAAGGTGGCGATGTGCATTGGTTGCCATGCTATTCCAGGTTACCGTGCTAGCTTTCCAGAAATTTATTCCGTTCCTTTATTGGGCGGTCAAAGTGCTGGCTATATCGTGGCTGCATTACAAGCCTATAAAAAAGGTGATCGTAAGCACCCAACGATGAGAAGTATTGCTGCTAGTTTGTCTGATAAAGATATGGCTGACATTAGCGAATATTATGCAGCGCAAACGTCTGCAACAACTATTAATAAATTGAAGTAAGAGGAGTCGATATGAAACGTCTTTTGATTGCTGCGACTTTAGCTTCTTTTGCTTTCGCTGCCCAGGCTGCTGATGTTAATAAAGGCCAAGAGCTTGTTGCTAAAGGCAACTGCGCTGCTTGCCATGGTGAGGGGTTGAATAAGCCTGTTGCTCCTGAGTATCCTAAGTTGGCTGGTCAGCATGCCGATTATTTATTTCATGCCTTAAAAGCTTATAAAACAGTTAATCATCCAAATGTTGGCCGTAACAACGCCATCATGGCTGGACAAGTTGCTGCACTTAGCAATAAGGATTTACAAGATATAGCTGCTTACATTTCTAGTCTACCTGGCACTTTGGTGATGAAGAAGTAAGTTTTTTAGCTTTATGAAAGCCACTCTATGAGTTTTAGAGTGGCTTTTTTATTTTCTAGAGTACTATTTTGCGGCTTGCTGCCCTTTAAGTAGATGCTCTTTCATCAGTTTTTCTGAGAGATCTGGGTCTCTAGCAAGTAGGGCGCTAAGTAATTTCCTGTGTTCTTGGAGCGAACTTTCTAGTCGTCCACGCTTACTTAATGAGTCTCTACGTTGGAGTTTAAGAACTTTTCTTAAATCATTAATAACTCCCGTCATCCATGAGTTATTGCAAATTTCTTGAATTTTGTCGTGAAAAGCCTGGTTGACTGCAAAAAATAGATCTAAATCACGATCTGCTGCGGCTCTTTCTAGCTTCATGTGTATGGAATCTAGGTCTTGTAGCTGTTTTTCAGTAGCTTTAGTAGCAGTTTCTCGACAAGCTTGCCCTTCTAGAAGAGCTAGCACTGTGAATATTTCACTGGTATCCGATTTACTAACTTCCGTCACATAAGCGCCACGCCTCATTTTCATAGTAATGAGGCCTTCAGCAGCTAATACTTTAATTGCCTCGCGCATGGGTGTGCGACTAATGCCGTATTGGGCAGCAATAGCTTGCTCATCAATCCAGCTTCCTGGGGTTAATTCATGAGAAAAAATGCTTGATCGCAATCTTTCTGCGACTTCCTCGTATAATGGGCGCGGGGCTAATGATATTTTTGAATTCATAATTATGAATTCATTAAAGCAAATTTGTCAGGTATCTGTCAACCCCATTGAGTCCAATATAACTATCGAATAATGTGTCTGCGGAGAAATAATGAGCAAAGCAAACAATAACAAGTGGCCAGAGTTTTCTACACCTAATATGGAGGCTTGGAATAAGTCAGCAGGAAAGTCCGCGCCTAATGGTGATATCGATGCTTTAGGTTGGAAGACGCCAGACGATATTCAATTAAAAGCTTTGTATACCGCAGCAGATGCGGAAGGATTACCGTTTGCTAATACTTTGCCTGGTTTTGAGCCGTTTGTTCGTGGTCCTCAGGCAACTATGTACTCAGTGCGCCCGTGGACTATACGTCAATACGCAGGTTTTTCAACTGCAGAGGAATCTAATGCTTTTTACCGTAAAGCTTTGGCTGCTGGGGGGCAAGGTGTTTCTGTTGCGTTCGATTTGGCAACACACAGAGGTTACGACTCAGATCATCCGCGTGTAACTGGTGATGTGGGAAAAGCAGGGGTTGCAATTGATTCTGTTGAAGATATGAAGATTTTGTTCAACGAGATTCCGTTGGATAAGGTTTCTGTTTCTATGACAATGAATGGTGCGGTATTACCTATCTTGGCCGGCTATGTTGTTGCCGCAGAAGAGCAAGGTGTTAAGCAGGATCAGTTATCAGGAACTATTCAGAATGATATTTTGAAAGAGTTCATGGTGCGTAATACCTATATTTATCCACCAGAGCCATCAATGAGAATTATTGGCGACATTATTGAGTACACCTCTCAGTACATGCCTAAGTTCAACTCAATTTCTATTTCTGGTTACCACATGCAGGAAGCCGGAGCTAACCAAGCTTTAGAGTTGGCTTTCACGATTGCTGATGGTAAAGAGTATGTGAAAACTGCTCTTAGCAAAGGTTTAGATGTTGATGACTTCGCTGGTCGTTTATCTTTCTTCTTTGCTATTGGCATGAATTTCTATCTTGAGGTTGCCAAGTTGCGCGCTGCTCGTCTTTTGTGGTGGAAAGTGATGAAGGAGTTCAGTCCAAAAAATCCTAAATCATTGATGTTGCGCACACATTGCCAAACATCTGGTTGGTCTTTAACGGAACAAGATCCTTATAACAACGTGGTGCGTACTACTGTTGAGGCTATGGCTGCGGTATTCGGTGGCACACAGTCATTGCATACTAATTCATTCGATGAGGCAATTGCATTACCCACTGAATTTTCAGCACGTATTGCACGAAATACGCAGCTAATCATCCAAGAGGAGACTCATATTACAAATGTGATTGATCCTTGGGCTGGCTCTTATATGATGGAAAAGTTAACTCAGGATATGGCTGATAAGGCTTTAGAAATCATCCAAGAAGTTGAAGCCATGGGTGGTATGACAAAAGCAGTGGAAAGTGGTTGGGCTAAATTAAAGATTGAAGCCGCAGCTGCTGAAAAGCAGGCTCGTATTGACTCTGGTAAAGATGTCATTGTTGGTGTTAATAAGTACAAGTTAGCCAAAGAAGACAGCATTGATATTTTGGCAATTGATAACAATAAGGTGCGTGATTCTCAAATCGCTCGCTTAAAAGACGTTAAAGCTAAGCGTGATAACGCTAAAGTACAGGCGGCATTAGATGCGTTGACGAAAGCAGCCGAGACTAATACAGGTAATTTATTAGGTTTGGCAATTGATGCTATTCGTTTAAGAGCAACGGTTGGAGAAGTGTCTGATGCATTAGAGAAAGTTTTTGGGCGCCATCGCGCTGATACTCAAAAGGTGACCGGAGTGTATGCAGCTGCTTATGACTCAGCAGAAGGCTGGGATAAATTAAAAACAGAAATTGCCGACTTCGCTAAGCAAGAAGGCCGTCACCCACGTGTGATGATTGCGAAATTGGGGCAGGATGGACATGATCGAGGTGCGAAAGTGGTTGCCACTGCATTTGCTGATTTAGGCTTTGACGTAGATATGGGGCCTTTATTCCAGACCCCTGAAGAGTGTGCTCGCCAAGCTATTGAAAATGATGTGCATGCGGTAGGTATTTCTACGCTAGCTGCTGGTCATAAAACTTTGGTTCCAGCAATTATTGCTGAATTGAAAAAGCAAGGCGCTGATGACATTATTGTTTTCGTTGGTGGAGTGATTCCCCGTCAAGATTACGAAGAGCTTTATGAGGCTGGTGTAAAAGGAATTTATGGTCCAGGTACGCCTATTCCTGCATCTGCTAAAGATGTTTTAGAGCAAATTCGTAAAGCTAAAAAATAAACCATCTAGACGCCTGTGGAATTACAAGATCAATCCTTGGTAGATGCGATATGTGGCCCAGAGGCTATACCTGGGCCATCTCAGCGTCGTTCAGTTGCTAAGGCGATTACTTTGCTTGAGTCAACTCGAGCAGATCACCGTTTGCGTGCAGATGAACTGCTAAATGCAATTCTCCCTAAAAGTGGCAACTCTTTTAGATTAGGTATTTCTGGTGTTCCCGGTGTTGGTAAGTCAACATTTATTGAGGCTTTAGGGCTTTATCTAATTGGTAAAGGTCATCGGGTTGCTGTTTTAGCTATTGACCCTTCTTCGAGTGTTTCGGGCGGCTCTATTTTGGGTGATAAGACTCGTATGGAGTTTTTATCAGTAAATGAAAAAGCTTTTATCCGCCCAAGCCCTTCTTCCGGAACATTGGGCGGCGTTGCTGAAAAGACTCGTGAGGCAATGTTGGTGGCTGAGGCTGCTGGCCATGATGTTGTGATTGTTGAAACGGTAGGAGTGGGGCAAAGTGAAACAGCTGTCGCTAATATGACTGATATGTTTGTGTTATTGCAGCTTCCTAATGCAGGTGATGATCTTCAGGCCATTAAAAAAGGTGTGATGGAGTTGGCTGATTTGGTGGTTATTAATAAAGTAGATCTTGACCCAGACGCAGCTATGAGGGCTCAACTTCAAATTGTGAGTTCCCTACGTTTGTTAGGAATGCACGGTAACCCTGAGCATGCGCATCATGACAATTCTTTATGGCACCCCCATGTGATGCCTATGAGCGCTTTAAAGTCAGAGGGTATTGCTGAGTTTTGGGATGCTGTTACTAATTTTGAGAATATTCAAAAAAAGAATGGTCAATTTCAACTACGCAGAAAGCAACAAGCCCAGTCTTGGATGTGGGAGCGTATCGAAGCAGGATTGAAACAAAATTTTAGATCTAATCAAGCCGTTCAGGCGTTATTGCCTAAGTTAAGTCAGGCAGTCAATGATGGTCAAGTTGCAGCATCAGTAGCGGCTAGACGGCTTTTAGATTTGATGAAATAAGAAGCAGTATTGATTTAATTTTGATGATTTAGAAACAAGGGAGAGCATTTTATGCATGACATCATTAAGCAACTGGAAGCCAAGCGCGAGCAGGCACGCTTAGGGGGTGGTCAAAAACGTATCAATGCCCAACATGGCAAAGGTAAATTGACTGCGCGCGAGCGTATTGAGCTTTTATTAGATGAAGGCTCTTTCGAAGAGTGGGATATGTTTGTTGAACATCGTTGTAATGACTTTGGTATGGCTAATGAGTCTGTGCCTGGTGATGGTGTTGTAACAGGTTATGGCATGATCAATGGCCGTTTGGTATTCGTATTCTCGCAAGACTTCACTGTTTTCGGTGGTTCTTTATCGGAAGCGCACGCTGAGAAAATTTGTAAGGTGATGGATCAGGCAATGAAGGTTGGCGCACCAGTGATTGGTCTTAATGACTCTGGTGGTGCACGTATTCAAGAGGGTGTAGCATCGCTAGGTGGTTACGCTGAAATTTTCCAGCGCAACGTTTCTGCATCTGGTGTGATTCCTCAGATTTCATTGATTATGGGGCCTAGTGCTGGCGGTGCTGTGTATTCACCAGCATTAACTGATTTCATCTTTATGGTGAAAGATAGCTCTTATATGTTTGTAACCGGTCCTGAAGTTGTAAAGACTGTGACACATGAAGAGGTGACAGCTGAGGAGTTAGGTGGAGCGATAACTCACTCTACTAAATCGGGTGTGTGTGACCGTTCATTTGAGAACGATGTTGAAGCCATCATGATGTTGCGTCGCTTCTTCAATTATTTACCTCTTTCGAATAAAGAAAAACCACCTGTCCGTAAGGGTGCCGATAGTGGTGAGCGTTTGGATTATTCATTAGATACATTGGTTCCAGACAACGCTAATAAACCATACGATATGCATGAGTTAATTAGTAAGACTGTTGATGATGGAGATTTCTTCGAATTACAGCCTGATTACGCTAAAAATATCATTATTGGGTTTGCTCGTATTGAGGGTCAGACAGTTGGCATTGTCGCTAATCAACCATTAGTGCTTGCTGGTTGTTTGGATATTAAGTCATCAATTAAAGCGGCACGTTTCGTCCGTTTCTGTGATGCTTTTAATATCCCAGTCGTTACTTTTGTTGATGTGCCAGGTTTCATGCCGGGTACAGCTCAAGAGTATGGTGGCATTATTAAGCATGGCGCAAAGCTACTTTACGCTTATGCTGAATGTACGGTTCCAAAAATTACAGTAATTACACGCAAAGCTTATGGTGGTGCATATGATGTGATGGCATCTAAGCATTTGCGCGGTGATGTGAACTTTGCATGGCCATCAGCTGAGATTGCCGTGATGGGTCCTAAGGGGGCGGTTGAGATTATCTTCCGTGAAGAGAAAGGAGATCCTGCTAAGTTGGCTGAACGCGAGGCTGAATATAAGTCTAAATTCGCTAACCCATTTGTGGCAGGTCGTCGTGGTTACATCGATGATGTGATCATGCCTCATGAAACACGTAAACGTGTAGCGCGTTCTTTGGCAATGCTTAAAGATAAGGATTTGGAAAATCCATGGCGCAAACACGGCAATATTCCCCTCTAATCGATTAGGAAAAGAACATGTTTAAAAAGATTCTAATTGCTAACCGTGGTGAGATTGCTTGCCGCGTTATCAAAACAGCCCGAAAAATGGGCATCAAAACAGTTGCCGTTTACTCTGAAGCGGATAAGGATGCACGTCATGTTGAATTGGCTGATGAAGCCGTCTGTATTGGCCCAGCACCTTCTCGCGAATCTTATTTGGTGATGGATAACATCATTAAAGCTTGTAAAGATACGGGAGCTGAAGCGGTTCATCCTGGCTATGGGTTTTTGTCGGAGAACGAGGCCTTTGCAAAACGTTTAGAAGAAGAAGGTATCACTTTCATTGGCCCTAAGCATTACTCAATCGCTGCAATGGGTGACAAAATTGCTTCTAAAAAATTGGCGAATGAGGCAAAAGTAAACACAATTCCTGGTTATAACGATGCGATTGATACACCTGAATCAGCTGTTGAGATTGCTAAAGGTATTGGTTACCCAGTCATGATTAAGGCATCTGCTGGTGGCGGTGGTAAAGGTTTACGCGTTGCTTTCAATGATAAGGAAGCGTTTGAAGGTTTCTCAGCCTGTAAAAATGAAGCGCGTAATAGCTTTGGTGATGATCGTGTCTTTATTGAGAAGTTTGTTGAAGAACCTCGTCATATTGAGATTCAGGTCTTGGGTGACTCTCACGGTAATGCGGTTTACTTGTGGGAGCGCGAGTGCTCAATTCAGCGTCGTCACCAAAAAGTGATTGAGGAAGCTCCATCACCATTTATTAGCGAGGAAACTCGTAAAGCAATGGGTGAACAGGCTGTTGCTTTAGCTAAGGCCGTGAAGTACCAATCTGCTGGTACGGTTGAGTTCGTGGTAGGTAAAGATCAGTCTTTCTATTTCCTTGAAATGAATACTCGTTTACAGGTGGAGCATCCTGTTACTGAATCCATTACTGGTTTAGATTTGGTTGAGCAAATGATTCGCGTTGCTTCTGGTGAAAAGCTCTCATTTGGTCAAGCGGATATTAAACGTAATGGTTGGTCGATGGAGTGCCGTATTAATGCAGATGACCCTTACCGTAACTTCCTGCCATCAACAGGTCGTTTGGTGAGATATCAACCGCCAGAGGAAGTTGATGGCGTGCGTGTTGATACGGGAGTCTATGAGGGCGGTGAGATTCCGATGTATTACGACTCAATGATTGCTAAGCTAATTGTTCATGGTAAAGATCGTATGGATGCCATTACAAAAATGCGTGCAGCGTTGAATAAGTTTGTAATTCGCGGCATCCATTCAAACATCCCTTTCCAATCTGCCTTGATGCAGCATCCTCGCTTTATTTCTGGTGATTTCAATACAGGATTTATTGCTGAAGAATTTCCACATGGGTTCCGCGCAAGTGATGTTAAAGCGAATGATCCTGGTTTGATGGATGCTTTAGCAACTGCGATTCATCGCCGTTATTTGGATCGTGCTGCCGGTATTTATGGGCAATTAGAAGGTCATGAGGTAAAGATTCCTCATGAGTTTGTCGTGGGTTCTGGTGAGCCTGGCAAGATGGATTATGTGTCAACTTCTGTGGAAGAGACAGCTAGAGGCTATGAGGTAACAGTAGGTGGTCAGGTGTACGCCATTGACACAGATTGGACTCCTGGAAATATCGTTTACAACGCTGTTGTGAATGGAAAAGAAATTTCCGCCCAGCTAGATCGCAATGGTTTGTTCTACCGTATTCAATTTGATGGTGTGCGCGTAGATAGCTTGGTGTTGACTATGAGAGGCGCTGAGATGCAAAAACTGATGCCTTTCAAAGAACCGCCTGATATGTCTAAATTCTTACTTTCTCCAATGCCAGGTTTATTGGTGGATGTTGCTGTGACAGTTGGTCAGAAAGTTGAGGCAGGCCAACGTTTAGCTGCTATTGAAGCTATGAAGATGGAAAACGTTTTAGTCGCGGCTCAAGATGGTGTAGTGGCTGAAGTGATGGCTGCCAAAGGTGAGAGCCTAGCTGTCGATCAACCTATCTTGCGTTTTGAGTAAGGTGTTCTTATGACAAAACCATTCAAAATATTAGGTATCCAGCAGGTTGCTATTGGTGGTCCAGATAAATCGAAACTTCAGAAGTTGTGGGTTGAGATGTTTGGCCTCGCAGTTACTGGCACCTTTCAGTCAGAACGTGAAAACGTGGATGAGGATATCTGTGCTATGGGTAAGGGCCCTTATAAGGTTGAAGTTGATTTGATGCAGCCTATCGATCCTGAAAAAAAACCGGCTGTTCATGCAACTCCTTTGAATCATATTGGTTTATGGGTGGATAACTTACCCTTAGCTGTTGAGTGGTTAACTGCTCAGGGAGTTCGTTTTGCTCCTGGCGGTATTCGTAAAGGTGCGGCAGGATATGACATTACCTTTTTGCATCCAAAAGGAAATGATGAATTTCCAATTGGTGGGGAGGGTGTTTTGATTGAATTGGTGCAAGCTCCGCCAGAGGTAATTGCAGCTTTAGGTTAATTTTAGGCGTCATAACTGATGTCCCAAATGAGCTCTTAGGAGTTGTTTGGGACATTTTTTATGGAAAAGGCATAATAGAGGTTTAACAAATTTGTAATTTGTTTGCTAAATCTCTAACTATTTGTTTTTTCAGGAGCTTTAATGTCTAATTTGCCCCAAGGTATGGCAATTAATGCCGAAATTACCCCAGAATTTGCCACAATTTTGACCCCAGAAGCTTTAGCCTTAGTCGCTAAGTTGCACCGTGCTTTTGAGCCACGTCGCCAAGAATTGCTAAAAGCCCGTGTTGAACGTACTAAGCGTTTAGATGCAGGCGAGAGACCTGACTTTTTAGCTGAAACAAAACATATTCGCGAGGGTGATTGGAAAGTTGCGCCAATTCCTGCAGCGTTGCAATGTCGTCGAGTTGAAATTACTGGCCCTGTTGAAGCGAAAATGGTGATCAACGCTTTCAATTCAGGTGCAGACTCTTATATGACTGATTTTGAAGATTCAAATAGCCCAAGCTGGACGAATCAAATTCAAGGTCAAATTAATATGAAAAAGGCCGTTCGTCGCGAGTTGTCTTTAGAACAAAATGGCAAAATTTATAAATTAAATGACAAGATTGCTACATTGCAAGTGCGTCCACGCGGTTGGCATTTGGATGAAAAACATGTAACTATTGATGGTCAGCGTATTTCAGGTGGTATTTTTGATTTTGCTTTGTTCTTATTTCATAACGCTAAAGAGCAAATTGCTCGTGGCGCTGGCCCGTTTTTCTATTTGCCAAAAATGGAAAGTCATTTAGAAGCGCGTTTGTGGAATGATATTTTCTGCATGGCTCAAGATGAGATTGGTCTGCCACGTGGGACGATCAAAGCGACTGTGTTGATTGAAACCATTTTGGCTGCCTTTGAAATGGATGAGATCCTTTACGAGTTGCGTGAGCATAGCGCTGGCTTAAATGCTGGCCGTTGGGACTATATTTTCTCTTGTATCAAGAAATTTAAAGTGGATAAAAATTTCTGTTTGGCAGATCGCGCCAAAGTGACAATGACATCCCCATTTATGCGTGCTTATGCATTATTGTTGTTGAAGACATGTCATAAGCGTGGCGCACCAGCTATGGGTGGTATGAGCGCTTTAATTCCTATTAAGAATGACCCGGAAAAAAATGCGATTGCTATGCAAGGCATTATTAATGATAAGAAGCGTGATGCAACAGATGGCTATGACGGTGGTTGGGTTGCTCATCCAGGTCTAGTTGAGCCTGCTATGGCTGAATTTAAGGCGGTGTTGGGTGATAGACCGAATCAATTTGATAAGCAAAAGCCAGAAGTTAATGTGACTGCTGAGCAGTTATTGGATTTCCAGCCAGAAACACCAATTACTGAGGCGGGTTTGCGTATGAATATCAATGTCGGTATTCATTATTTGGGCGCATGGTTAGCTGGTAATGGATGTGTACCTATTCATAACTTGATGGAAGATGCAGCAACTGCTGAGATTAGTCGTTCACAAGTATGGCAATGGATCCGTTCTCCAAAAGGTAAATTGGAAGATGGTACAAAGGTAACTGCAGAGTTGGTCCGTCAGTTAATTGCTGAAGAACTTCCTAAAGTAAAAGCTTCAGGTGCAACTGGTCATTGGGATCGTGCAGCTGAGATTTTTGACACGATGAGTACTAGCGAGAAATTTGAAGAGTTCTTGACGTTACCTTTGTACGAGGAGATTTAATTGACCATTTTGGCCATCGACACCTCAACACAATGGTGTTCTGTGGCTTTGGTTCAATTTGGAGGAGTTTCTGCTCATGGGCAAGAAGCTCCTTTTTCTTTAGTACGTCATGAGAACCTTGGCCCAGAATCTAGCCAGCATGCCCTAGATTGGGTGGAGGCCTTATTAGATGAGGCCCAGCTAAGTTTTAGAGATTTAGAAGGTATTGCCGTTGGTATAGGTCCTGGGGCCTTTACAGGCATTCGTATTGGTGTGGGTATTGGTCAAGGTATGGCTTTGGGCGGCGATTTGCCTTGTCTACCGGTTATTTGTTTGGATGCAGTTGCATTAGAGGGTATTCGTTCCCTTAATATTCCTTCAGGAGCGCACTTACTTGTTGCAACTGATGCCAGAATGAATGAGGTTTACTGGGCTAGTTATGAAGTATCTGCAGATGGCTTACCAGTTTGCTTGGGTGATATCTATTTATCCGCCCCTGAGACAGTAGAGCCGCCTTCATCGGGTTTTTATTTATTAGGTAATGCAGTCACTGCTTATCCAGAAGCTATGTCAAATTTGATGTCGCAAGCTATAGCTGTTGATGCATTAGTGGTTCCTCATGCTAGATCAATTGCTACATTGGGCTTGGATGCTTTACGAAAAGGTCTTCAAGTTAGTGCTATGGATCTGCAGCCCATTTATGTTCGAGATAAGGTGGCTCAAACGATTGCTGAGCGTGCTCAAAATAGCCAAGGATGATAGGTGCTGCAGATGCGTTTATTGCCAATGGCAGTCCGTGATTTAGATGATGTGATAGCTCTTGAAGACTTGAGTCATGTGGCTCCTTGGACTAAAGGTAATTTTACAGATTCTTTAACAGCAGGTTATTGGGCTTATTGTTTGCGAGAGCTAGCTGAGGAAGATGATGAAAAAGATCCCTTGCTAGCGTACTGCGTTTTAATGCCTGGCGTTGATGAGCTAAATTTATTAAATATTACTGTTAACCCTTTATACCGTCGACGAGGTCTTGCCGAGAGAATTCTGCAGACTGTCGAAGATTTAGCCATTAGTAGAGAGCTTTTTAAAATATTTTTAGAGGTGCGGTTCAGTAATAAGCAAGCTATTGGCTTGTATGAGAAATTAGGATATTGTCAGGTTGGCATACGCAAGGAGTATTACCCAGCTCATGATGGGGTAAGAGAAGATGCTAAGGTCATGATGAAAGACTTAAAGAAAGAGTGATTTGTAGTGAGTCAAATTGATTATTTAAATGCGATGGGTATTAGTACGTGGGTAGTAGCTTCTGACGATATTGAATCTCAAGCGGTCCCCTCAAAAATTAGCTCTCAAGATGAAAGTGTTGCTACTGGGGACCATGTGGTTTGGACTTTTATTGTTGATCAATTAAGTGGTGATGCAAATATTTTGTTCGATAAGATGTTGGCATCTTTAATGTTAAAACGGGCAGATATTCAATTGATAACTAGTGCTGAAGCTCTTTCTGGTCAAGTTTTTGGACAAGTGCTTGTTGCGATGGGTGTTGAGCAGGGGAAGAAGTTATTGCAATTGCAAGAACCATTCGATGAGTTAAGAGGTGCTGTTCATTCACTCGAGATAAATGGGGAAGAGTTACCCCTTGTGTTGAGTTATCACCCAGACCATCTTTTAAAAAAACCTGCGGATAAGGCCCGCGCTTGGCAAGACCTTATTTTGGCGCGCTCTTTAGTCGGATAATTTATTTTTCTTCGTGCGGGCTCGAATATTTAAGAATTCAACTGTTAGAGAGAATGCCATTGCAAAGTAAACATATCCTTTGGGGATATGAACATCCATGCTCTCGGCAATCAACACTAAGCCAACAATCGTTAAAAATGATAAGGCTAGAACTTTAATGGATGGGTGATGGTGAACGAAGTCCCCAATCGGTTTTGCCGCAAACAACATAACTGCAACAGAAGCGAGAACAGCTGCAATCATGATGGAGATATCATCAACGAGTCCTACGGCCGTAATGACGCTGTCCAAAGAAAAAACAATATCTAAAATTCCAATTTGGATGACGGCAGACCAAAATACTTTGGCCGAATTGGCTTTTTCGGTAGTGCTAGATATTTCGTCTGATGTTTCTTCTGCAGCCTCTACTTCAAGATAGATTTCTTTTGAGGCTTTCCATAATAAAAATAATCCGCCCAATAAAAGAATAAGGTCTCTGCCGCTAATATCCTGATTGAATAGGGTAAAGAGTGTCGCTGTTAATCCCATTACCCAACTGAGACTCAAAAGAAGGAGGACTCTTGTTACTAATGCGAAAAGTAAGCCTAGGCGCCTCACGCGATCACGCATGTTGTGGGGTAGACGATTGGCTAATACGCTTATAAAAATGATGTTATCAATACCTAAAACGATTTCTAGAGCTGCCAAAGTGAAAAAAGCAATGATCGTGTTAGGGTCTAGTAGAAAGTCAATCATGTAAATATTTTTTTAATGGATGTTGGATTTACGATAGCATTTTTAACTATTCGTAATGCCCTTATTATTGGAAGGGTTGTGTGCAGTTGTGCGGATTAGTGTTTCTGTTCACCGATCAGATGCAGTGAGTCATATTCACTTTGGTTTCTTTCGTGCCAACTCATGATTTTTAGCATCAGAAGACAAACACAGCTACCAAAAATTAATATGACAATGGTGACCGGAACATTCAGCCATATGAGTAAAGAGTAGATGCAAAGCATCGCTAGTACAGAAAGATTTTCATTGAAGTTTTGTACAGCAATAGAGTGTCCCGCAGATAAAAGAACATGGCCTCGATGCTGTAGGAGGGCATTCATGGGAACAACGAAAAAACCAGACATCCAGCCAATGGTGATAAGGAAGATATAAGTTACAAGCAAATAGAGTGGTATCTGAAAAATGCCAAAATTTATATCAATATGAAGCAGGAGATCTTTCTTGAAAATGGCCATGAGCATGACAAGAGCTCCCATCATGACGCCATATTTGAGTACATCAAGTGATTTTTTAAGTGGTACTTTCCATGCTGCCCATACTGCGCCACCCGCCACGCCAAACGCGACAACCGCTTGCAAGATGGCGCCCTCAGAAAGAGTCATGCCAAGTGCTGATTCAGCCCATTTAAGAACGATAAATTGAAGCGTGGCACCAGCCCCCCAGAAGAGTGTGGTTACTGCCAGAGAAATTTGTCCTAGACGATCTTTCCAAAGAGTGGTGAAGCAGTATTCAAAATCTTTGATAAGTTGAATGGGATTTTTTCCCTGTTTTGGGTATTTAACACCTGTATCGGGTATTTTTAAATTAAATGCAGCTGCAATTAGGTAGATAAATGCAATGATACATATGGCTGCTTCAGGGGCTGTATCAATGCTGGTATCGATAAATGGGAAATCAAAAGATAGTAAAAATGTTGAAATTTGGTTGGAAATAAGCATTCCACCAAAGACAGTCCCTAAAATAATTGATCCTACAGTTAGACCCTCAATCCAACCGTTGGCAGCCACTAATTTTTCTGGAGGTAGTAATTCAGTCAAAATGCCATATTTAGCAGGAGAGTAGGCTGCCGCGCCAAGTCCTACTATGGCATATGCCATAAGGGGGTGAGCGCTAAAGAGCATCGCTAAACAACCAATAATTTTTATACTGTTGGTTAGAAACATTACATTGCCTTTAGGCCTTGAGTCAGCAAATGCGCCTACAAAAGCTGCAAGTACAACATAAGATAAGACGAAGAAGAGTTTTAAAAGGGGAGTCATCCAGGCTGGAGCCTGAAGTTGGTAAAGTAATGCTATTGCTGCAATCAGCAATGCATTATCGGCAAGCGACGAAAAAAATTGCGCCGCCATAATTGTGTAAAAACCTGGTTTCATTCGTACAATTCAGTTATGAAGTGTCATTAAAACACGAAAGTGAGAAAACTCTGTCTAGACCGATACATGCCCTCTTAAATTCTGATGCCTTGCGTCATAACTTGCAACGTGTCCGGGAAATCATGCCAACCTCGAAAATATGGGCGGTGGTGAAGGCTAATGCTTATGGACATGGCTTGGTGATGGTGAATTCTGCTCTTATTCAGGCTGATGGTTTAGCTTTGTTGGATCTTGCGGAAGCATCTATTCTTCGGGAGCAGGGGTGGGTGAAGCCAATTTTGTTATTAGAGGGGTTATTTAGCCAAGAGGATGTTTTTACTGCGATTGATTTGGGTTGTGATTGTGTTGTACATCATTTAGATCAGGTCGATTGGTTAGAGAATCTCGCAGAGGCTAAGCAGTCATCTAAGCCAATGGCTATGCGGGTATTCATGAAAATGAATACGGGTATGAATCGCTTGGGTTTTGAGCCTGAGGTGTATCGTGAAGTTTTTCATCGCTTGCATTCGGCCGGCTATCAAGTGGCTCATATGACGCATTTTGCTAATGCCGATTATGTGGATAAGCAACCGAGTGTGGATATGCAGTTGGAGGTGTTTAGTCAAGCAATTGAAGGGTTGCCGGGAGAAACATCTTTATCTAACTCCGCAGCTATTTTATGGCATCACCATATAGTTCAGTCTGATTGGATTCGTCCTGGGATTATGTTGTATGGGGCATCTCCTTCAGGTAAGTATGAAGATATTGAACATGCAAAATTAAAGCCAGTCATGAGCCTTCGTACGCAAATTATCGCTATTCAACATTTGGAAGCGGGGGATGCGGTGGGTTATGGGGCTCGTTATCAAACAGATGTACCTATACGTATTGCTGTAATTGCTTGTGGTTATGCGGATGGTTATCCAAGGCATGCGCCAGATGGGACGCCTGTTTGGGTGTCGGGTAAACAGGGGTTGGAAAGTGGTCAAATTTGCCCAATAGCCGGTCAGGTATCCATGGATATGATAACGATTGATGTGACCGATATGCCACATGCTGATATTGGAACTGTCGTTGAGATGTGGGGTGATTATTTACCGGTTGATCGTGTCGCTCAAGCTGCTGGCACGATTGGGTATGAGCTTTTATGCGCAGTAGCACCGCGAGTGAAGCGTTCTATTGTTGATTAATTCTGGTTAAAGTGAAAGCATCATAAAAAAGAGGGAAAGCCCTCTTTTTTATTACATAATTTTTATGATGCAAGAACTGGTTTTATTTGCGCCAAATTTGCCACCATGGCGGAGTGGTATCTTCTGTATTGGTGCGCTTCCCAGTTTCAGTAATTTTGCTTTGAGGATAGTTTAGCTTTAAGACACGTAGCGCATCATTACTCAAGTCTTTCATGCCTAAAGCATCATAAGATTTATAAAGAATGTATAGAGCTTCCTCGATAGCTGGTGCACGATCATAGTCTGTCATGGCACGTTGCGCGCGATTAACAGCAGCTAAGTAGGCACCACGTCGGAAATAATAACGAGCGGTATTCACATCGCTATCCGCTAAGGCATTTACGATATAACGCATGCGATCTAAAGCATCGGGTGTATACGTGCTATCGGGATAGCGAGTAGTTAATATTTTGAAGGCTTCAAAAGCATCTCGCGCAGCTTTAGGGTCACGTTCACTTAAGTCTTGGCCGGTTAATTTTCCAAGGAAGCCCATATTGTCATTAAAAGTAATTAAGCCTTTTAGATAATAGGCGTAATCAATATTGGGGTGTCCTGGGTGAAGCTGGATGAAGCGATCAACAGCAGGAATTGCTTGAGCTAACTCACCATCTTTCCAGTGGCAATATGCGACGTTAATTTGTGATTGTTGTGCATATGGGCCAAAAGGATAGCGAGCTTCTAATTTTTCAAAGTATTTAACGCATTTTGGGTAGTCCCCTCCATCCATAGCGTCTTTTGCTTCGGTATAGAGTTTATTTTGAGACCAGCCTGCTGTTTCATCAGTAGGATCCCCTGCGCAACCTGATAAGAGGCCGGTTGATGTCACAATACAGGCTAAAGCTAAAGGTGATGCTAGGCGAATAGAAATGCGACTTAAACTAGCGATGTTCATACAAGGAAGGGCCCAAAATTTTGGCATTACCAGATTCTCCAGAAATCAATGCATCAGATTATATCGATGAGGAAGAACTTATTACAGTTGTTGTACCAGATATATTGTCTGGTGAACGTTTGGATAAGGTTCTAGCCCAATTAATTCCTCAACATTCACGTAATCGATTGCAATCTTGGATTGAGGCTGGTTTTGTTACTTCAGCTGGTCAAAAGCTAAAAATTCGTCATTCTGCGAAGGCTGGGGAGTTAATTGAGGTTTTGCCTCAGCCCACCGCAGAGGAACAGGCTTATGTGGCCGAAAATATCCCTTTGGATATTGTTTACGAGGATTCTGAGCTATTAGTGATTCATAAGCCTGCAGGCATGGTGGTTCACCCCGCGGCAGGTAATTGGTCAGGAACCTTGCTGAATGCCTTGTTATTTCACTATCCAGAGATTTCAGAGGTGCCTAGAGCTGGCATCGTTCATCGATTAGACAAGGATACATCTGGTCTATTAATGGTCGCTAAGACTTTAGAAGCTCAAACTGATTTAGTGAGGCAGTTGCAGTCTAGGCAAGTTATGAGGCGTTATTTGGCTTTTGCATGGGGTTTGGTTAAGGCTCAAACAGTTCATGCCTCAATTGGCAGGGATCCAAGGGATAGGTTAAAAATGGCATTGATGACAGGGTCGGCCAGTAAACCTGCTGTGACCCATGTACATCCGTTGGGTATGGTGGAGTTTGGTGGAGCCAAAATATCTTTAATCGCTTGTCGCTTAGAGACGGGGCGAACCCATCAAATTCGTGTGCATTTAGAGTCTTTGGGCAATCCTTTATTAGGCGATCCTGTTTATAAGAAGAGGCTTCCTGTTGATGCTCATCAGCTTGAATTTACAAGACCTGGTCAAGCGTTGCATGCGGCTGTCTTGGGAATTAAACATCCTAAAACAGGAGAGTCAATGATTTGGACGGCTCATTTACCAAAAGATATGGAAGATTTAGGTTTGGCATTAGGTTTTGCAAAAGATCAGCTTTGGCCTGATTGGGATGCATTGGATGTCTAATTCATATTTATATCCCCCTTGGCCGCTTGGGGGGCAGGCACAGGAGCGAGTAAAGACTTGTATCACTACTCGTTTTGGCGGCCGCAGTTTGCCACCTTATGATGAATTTAATTTAGCTTTGCATGTGGGGGATGACCTCGTTGATGTACTAGCTAACCGATCTATGTTGCAGGCAGTATTGCCTTCTCAGCCTGTCTGGTTAACTCAAGTTCATGGGGTTGAGGTATTCGATGCGGATCAGTGGCATTCGGATCATGTGCCTGTTGCAGATGCTGCTGTTACAACGGTGCCTAGGCGCGTTTTGGGCGTCATGACAGCAGACTGTTTGCCTGTATTGTTATGCGATTGGAATGCTAGAGTGGTTGGCGTTGCTCACGCTGGGTGGAGGGGTTTGTGTGCAGGCGTTGTAGAGCAGATTGTTAGTGCTATGTTGAAAAAGGTTGGGGATTCTGACGCATCTAATTTCAGGGCGTATTTAGGACCCGCGATAGGTCCTACAGCGTTTGAGGTAGGGTCTGAGGTTAGGGCGGCTTTTATTCAGCTATTCCCTGAAGATGATTTAGCTTTTGAGCCACTAGGCAAGGAAGGCAAATACTTAGCAGATTTATATAAGTTAGCAAAGCAGCGGCTTGCTAGATTGGGTATTACTGAGGTTGCCAGTGGTGCTGAATGTACTTATTTGGACCAGAGGTTTTACTCTTACAGAAGAACTCAACAGACTGGTCGTATGGCTAGTTTTATTTGGCTCAACCCTTCTTAATCATCATAAGTTCGTAAGTTTGGAGGAAGTTTAAGATAGGGTTAATTCTTATAACTAATTCCTGCATAACACCTCAGAATGTAGCTGTAGGGATAAGTTTTTAATAATTATTTAGGAAATTCTATGGTGAACATGCAAGGCTTCGGCCCAGGTCCCAGCCTCGCTCCGCAGCATATGGCTTTAATTCCGCCAGAGAAGTTGGTTGAAATTGAGCAACAGTATGCGAAAGATTTGGCAGCTCTTTGGTTAAATCCGGCTGGTGTAGAAATTAAGGATCGCCGTTTTTCTAGTGATGCATGGAAGAGTCCATGGAACCAAGCTACTGTTAATTTTTATTTATTAAACTCTCGACACTTGCTTAATTTAGCTGATGCTGTTGAGGCGGAAGCTAAAGTTCGTCAGCGTATTCGCTTTACAACTGAGCAAATGATTGATGCGATGTCCCCTTCAAATTTTTTGGCGACTAATCCTGATGCTATTCAGCGTTTATTGGATACCAAGGGTGAGTCACTTCGCACTGGTATTTTGAATGCACTTCAAGATTTAGGTAAGGGCAAGGTATCTCAGACAGATGAGACTGCTTTTGAAGTTGGAAAAAATATGGCAACGACCGAAGGTGCTGTTGTTTTCCAATGTGATCTCTTCCAGCTCATTCAGTACAAGCCTTTAACGGCAAAGGTGTATGAGCGCCCTTATTTAATGATTCCGCCTTGTATCAACAAATACTACATTCTTGATCTGCAGCCAGATAACTCGGTGGTTCGTTATTTAGTGGAGCAAGGACATACGGTTTATTTGGTTTCTTGGAAGAATCCAGATCCAAGCATGGCCGATACGACTTGGGATGATTACATCGGTGATGGCGCTATTAAAGCTATCGAAACTGTTCAAGATATCAGCGGCCAGAAACAAATTAATATTTTAGGTTTCTGTGTAGGTGGAACAATCACAACAACAGCATTAGCTGTCTTAGCTGCAAGAGATATTCATCCAGCTGCTAGCTTAACTCTTTTGACGACATTACTAGATTTCTCAGACACAGGCATCTTGGATGTTTTTGTTGATGAAACTTTAGTTCAGTTACGTGAAAACACCATTGGTGGCAAAAATGGCAAGTGCGGTATGTTGCGTGGCGTAGAGCTGGCTAATACGTTCTCATTCTTGCGACCCAATGATTTGGTTTGGAATTACGTAGTAGATAGTTATTTAAAAGGTAATTCACCCCCACCATTTGATTTGTTGTATTGGAATGGTGATTCCACGAATTTGCCAGGTGCCATGTATGTTTGGTATCTCCGTCATATGTATTTGCAAAATGAATTGAAGATTCCAGGTCGCTTAACAGTTTGCGGTGAAAAGATTGATTTAGGAAAAATTAAATGTCCCGTTTATCTATATGCGTCAAGAGAAGATCATATTGTTCCTTGGTGGTCTGCTTATGAGTCCGTCAAACTCCTAAAAGGTGCAAAAGTACACTTTGTCTTGGGTGCATCTGGGCATATTGCAGGTGTTATTAATCCACCAGCTAAGAAAAAACGTAATTATTGGGCAAATGCCAAATTGCCTGCTACAGCTGATGCTTGGTTTGATGGCTCTAAAGAAATTGCGGGTAGTTGGTGGCCTGATTGGGCAGGTTGGTTGGCGCCATTGGGTGGTAAGCAAAAAGCAGCGCCTAAATCATATGGTGGTGGCAAATACAAATCGATTGAGCCAGCACCAGGTAGTTATGTAAAAGAGAAAGCTAAAGATTAATTTTTTAAAAGTTGTAAATATTTATTAGTTGTATTCGATAACAGGAGAAGCAGCATGAGTCAGAAAGTAGCGTATGTAACAGGTGGTATGGGTGGTATCGGTACCGCTATTTGTCAGCGTTTGGCTAAAGATGGTTTTAAGGTCATCGCTGGTTGTGGTCCTAATTCACCGCGTAAAGATAAATGGTTGGCTCAGCAAAAAGCTTTAGGTTTTGATTTTGTTGCATCAGAAGGTAACGTTGGCGATTGGGCAAGTACTGTTGCTGCTTTTGAAAAAGTTAAAGCAGAGCACGGTAAAGTTGATGTACTTGTGAACAATGCTGGTATTACTCGCGATACAGTATTTCGTAAGATGACCCCAGAAGATTGGAGAGCGGTTATCGATACCAACTTGAACTCTTTATTCAACGTAACAAAACAGGTCATTGATGGCATGGTTGATGCTGGCTGGGGTCGTGTTATTAATATTTCATCTGTTAATGGTCAGAAGGGTCAATTTGGCCAATCTAACTATGCGACAGCTAAAGCTGGTATCCATGGTTTCACTATGTCTTTAGCCCAAGAAACTGCGTCTAAGGGTGTAACTGTTAATACAGTGTCTCCTGGTTATATTGGTACTGATATGGTGACAGCAATTCGTGAAGATGTTTTGGAGAAAATTATCTCTACAATTCCTGTTAAGCGTTTGGGTACCCCAGATGAGATTGCCTCTATCGTATCTTGGTTAGCTTCTGATCAAGGTGGTTTCTCAACGGGTGCAGACTTCTCATTAAACGGTGGTTTGCATATGGGCTAAGCATCAATTTGCCTCAAAATGGGGTGTATTGTTGCGAAGCAGCATGAGGGCTTGAATTTACACATACAATGTGGGTATTCAAGCCCTAATTAATTACTATGGTTACTAAAAAACAATCTGCTAAATCTGGTGGCGTTCGTACGATTAAGAAATATCCTAATCGTCGCTTATATGACACACAAACTAGTGCTTATGTCACATTGTCCGACGTTAAAGATCTTGTTTTGGCTCAAGAGGAGTTTAAAGTTGTTGATGCTAAGACAGAAGAAGATTTAACCCGAGCTATTTTGTTACAAATTATTTTGGAAGAAGAGGCTGGTGGTGTGCCTTTATTCACAACGCCGATGCTCTCTCAAATGATTCGTTTTTATGGTCATTCAATGCAAGGTTTGGTGGGTGGATATTTGGAAAAAAATATTCAGTCGTTTATTGATATGCAAACCCAATTTGCTGAACAATCTAAACAAGGTGGTGTCAATATTACCCCTGAGAGTTGGGCTCAATTTATGAACATGCAAAACCCAATGATGCAAAATGTGATGGGTAATTACGTGGAGCAGAGCAAAAATTTATTTGCTCAAATGCAAGAAAAGATGAAGGATCAAGCTAACGTGTTTAGCGGGTTTCCTTTTGCACCACCTACAAAGAGCGATAAATAATTGAGCGGAAAAATTGGTTTTGTTTCCTTGGGGTGCCCCAAGGCTTTGGTTGATGCCGAGCGCATCGTTACTCAATTGCGTGCTGAGGGCTATGAAATAGCTAAAGATTACAGTGGGTCTGATTTAGTCGTGGTTAATACTTGCGGCTTTATTGATTCTGCAGTTCAAGAAAGTCTTGATGCAATTGGAGAAGCTTTAGCTGAGAACGGTAAGGTAATTGTTACTGGTTGCTTGGGAGCTAAAAAAAATATTGATGGTTCTGATGTGGTTACTTCAGTTCATCCTAAAGTGCTGGCGGTGACAGGGCCTCACGCTACTGATGAGGTGTTGGCTGTGGTACATGAGCATTTACCGAAGCCACATGATCCATTTACAGATTTAGTGCCTGCTGCTGGAGTTAAGTTAACGCCCAAGCATTATGCGTACCTAAAGATTTCTGAAGGCTGTAATCATCGTTGTACCTTTTGCATCATTCCAAGCTTGCGCGGTGATTTGGTTTCTAGGCCAATTGGCGAGGTCTTGTTAGAGGCGCAGCATCTATTTGAGGCTGGTGTTAAAGAGTTGTTAGTGGTTTCCCAAGACACTAGTGCCTATGGTGTTGATGTTCAGTATCGAACTGGCTTTTGGGATGGTCGTCCCGTTAAGGCTAAATTATTTGATATGGTCGAAGCACTGGGTAAGCTTGCCCGTCAACATGATGCATGGGTACGTTTACATTATGTTTACCCATATCCACACGTCGATGATATTTTGCCCTTAATGGCTCAATTTTCCGATGAAGGAAGTGGTGTGTTGCCTTATTTGGATATACCTATGCAGCATGCACACCCAGATGTTTTAAAGAGAATGAAACGTCCAGCCAGTGGTGAGAAAAATTTAGATCGCATCATGGCCTGGAGATCTGCTTGCCCAGATCTAACAATTCGCAGTACTTTTATTGCGGGTTTCCCTGGTGAAACAGAAGCTGAATTTGCCTATTTGTTGGAGTTCATGCGTGAAGCAAAGATTGATCGTGCGGGTTGTTTTGCTTATTCACCAGTCGAAGGTGCTAAAGCTAATGAGTTAGAGGGTGCCTTGCCTGATGAGGTGCGTGAAGAGCGACAGGCGAGATTTATGGCGGTGGCTGAAGAGATTTCGGCAAAGCTATTGGAAGCCAAAGTAGGCAAGCGTATTCGCGTTTTAGTCGATTCAGTCAATGGCTCAAGGGGTGTTGGGCGTAGTCAGTCGGACGCGCCTGAAATAGACGGGCTTGTTCATTTATTACCAACCGATAAAATTTCTAAGCGTTATCGGGTGGGGGAATTTGTGAAGGCTACAGTGGTTGGTACCCAAGGGCATGATTTGATTGCCCAGTTATAAATAGGGTTTGTGAGGTTCGTTGTATTGGTATTTTTAAGGTTTTTATGGGTAAATACCCCTAGTAAGCCCTAATAGACGCTTTCAGACAGTTACTCGTAAGATTAGCCCTACAGACTAGTTTTTTCTATTAATTAAAAGTGATTAAGGGAGTTCCAGATGGCACGTGATGTTGTTGTATTAAGTGCAGTTCGTTCTGCTATTGGTGGTTTTGGTGGTTCTTTAAGCGGTATGGAGCCTTCAGAGTTGGCTGGCACAGTGATGAAAGAAGCTGTGAACCGTTCTGGCGTTGACCCTAAACAGATTAATTATGTAACTGTTGGTAACTGTATTCCAACAGAAAGCCGTTTTCCGTATGTTGCTCGTGTAGCAGCAATTCAGGCTGGTTTGCCAATGGATTCAGTGGCTATGGCGGTGAACCGTTTATGTAGTTCTGGTTTACAAGGTATTGTTACAACGTCACAAGCCATTATGTTAGGCGATTGTGAGTATGGTATCGGTGGTGGTGTGGAGGTAATGTCTCGAGGCCTTTACGCAGCTCCTGCGATGCGTACGGGTGCTCGTATGGGCGACACGAAAATGATTGATATGATGGTTGCCACGTTAACTGACCCATTTGGTGCTGGCCATATGGGTATTACAGCTGAGAACCTGGCAACTAAATGGAATATCAGTCGTGAAGAGCAAGATGCATTAGCCGTTGAGTCTCATCGTCGAGCTGCTGCTGCGATTGCTGAAGGTCGTTTTAAATCTCAAATCGTGCCAATTACTATGCAAACACGTAAGGGTGATGTTGTGTTTGATACTGATGAGCATGTAAAAGCTAATACAACGATGGAAAGCTTAGGTAAGATGAAGCCAGCTTTCAAGAAAGATGGTTCTGTTACTGCTGGTAATGCTTCAGGCATTAATGATGGTGCGGCATTCTTTGTGTTGGCTTCTGCTGAGGCAGCAGCTAAGTCAGGTCAGAAACCAATGGCTCGTTTAGTGTCATATGCTTTAGCGGGGGTTCCTAACGATATTATGGGTGAGGGTCCAATTCCGGCTTCTAAGATTGCATTGCAACGTGCTGGTTTGACTATCGACAAGATGGATGTTGTTGAGTCAAATGAGGCTTTTGCTGCTCAGGCGATTGCTGTGTCTAAAGGTTTAGGTTTGGATATGGCTAAGACTAATCCAAACGGTGGAGCGATTGCCTTGGGTCACCCAGTTGGTTGTTCAGGTGCGTTCATTGCAACAAAAGCTATTTATGAGTTGCATCGTACGGGTGGTAAATACGCTTTGGTAACTATGTGTATTGGTGGTGGTCAAGGTATCGCTGTTATATTTGAGCGCCTTTGATTAACTGATGCCATATAAAAAGGCCGCATTTGCGGTCTTTTTTATTTCACCTTCGAGTGTTAGCCGTAGGTGGCTATTACCTGTTTATAGTAAATCTAACCAGGCATCTAAATCAACATGGTCAAAAGCAATATCTGCCTGATCTTTCACGACAGGTTTTGCTTTATAGCCAATCGACAGACCGGCACCATGCATCATCTGTAGATCATTAGAACCATCACCCATGGTTACAGCTGCATGTTTATTAGTGCCTAACTTAATGCAACAAGCCTCAACATAAGCAGCTTTTGCTACCCCATCAACAATATTGCCAACAACTTTACCTGTTAATTTTCCATCAACGATTTCCAATTGATTTGCGTGAGTTTCTGAAAGATTTAGCTCTTTTTGAAGTTTTTCCGTGAAGAAAGTAAATCCACCTGATACAAGGAGGGTATAAATACCTTTTTGATGGGCTTTTGCAATTAACTCTTTAGCACCTTCATTTAATCGGAGGCGCTCATTGAAAACTTTTTCAAGTGCTGATGCAGGGGCCCCTTTCAGTAGAGCTACTCGTCGGCGTAAGCTTTCGCTAAAATCTTTAATTTCACCGCGCATAGCAGCTTCTGTAATTTCAGAAACTTCTTTTTTTCTACCAACGGCGTCAGCAATTTCATCAATACATTCAATATTGATAATGGTTGAATCCATATCCATTGCGAGAACTTTGATCAGTGATGAATGAAAATGTTTGGGTATAAATCCCAAATCAGTTTCATGCAGAACACCCAAATGACGTAAATGAGCTCTTTGAGTCATATTGAGAGTTTCATTTAACTCAATTAAGGTTGTTTTAGGCGTTTTTTGGTTAATAGCTTTAACAGCGTGAGATTTTTCAATTTCACGAATCAAAGATTCCTGGATATTTGTCTTGTGAAAAAGGGCTATTTGCATATCAACTCTTATGTTGGGTCTTTAGCGATAGTATCGCCTAAGTGCTTAAATAGGTAACGAATTGCTTCTAGTCGTTGGGCTAGACTAATAAATGCTTCTTTATCAGATGGCAATATTTTGAGCTTATCTTGACCATTCAATTGCACTCGTTTATTGGTTTGTACTAATTGGATAATTTTAATTGGGTCAATAGGTGGGTTAGGAATGAATTGAATAGTAATCTGAACTGGATTTGCGTCAATTTTCTTGATGCCTAAACGAGCCATGTTTAAACGTAGGCGGTGAGTTTCGAATAGAGATTGCGCTTGCTCTGGTAATTCACCAAAGCGATCAACCAATTCTTCTCTAATTTCAATTAATTTTTCATGGCTTTCAACGCTCGCTAAGCGTTTGTATAGTGATAGCCGCTCGTGAACATCTGGGCAGTAATCATTGGTGAGTAGCGCCGGAACTCCTAGGGTGATATCCGTAATGATTTCCATTGGCGCCATTAAGTCAGGCTCTTTCCCGCTCTTAAGAGACTTAACAGCCTTGTTGAGCATTTCTGTATAGAGTTGAAAGCCAATTTCAGAGATGTCTCCAGACTGTTTGTCTCCCAAAACTTCCCCAGCTCCACGAATTTCTAGATCGTGCATAGCTAAATAGAAACCAGAGCCAAGTTCTTCCATTGCTTGAATAGCTTCGAGACGTAATTTGGCCTGTTTAGTTAATGCATCAGGGTCGGGTACGGTTAAGTAGGCGTAGGCCTGATGATGTGAGCGTCCAACGCGCCCACGTAGTTGATGAAGTTGGGCTAAACCAAACTTGTCGGCGCGGTGCATGATGATGGTATTAGCGGTTGGCACATCAATGCCTGTTTCAATAATGGTTGTACACAGTAATATGTTTGCGCGTTGTGTTACGAAGTCACGCATCACTCGCTCTAAGTCTCTTTCATGCATTTGACCATGGGCGACAACAATGCGAGCTTCAGGTAATAGCTTTTCTAGAGATTGTTTCCTGTTTTCAATGGTATCAACTTCGTTATGCAGGAAGTAGACTTGTCCGCCACGTTTAATCTCACGAAGTACTGCCTCTCTGATGATGCCGTCACTTTCGCGTCGTACGAATGTTTTAATGGCGAGGCGTTTTTGTGGAGCTGTAGCTATGACTGAAAAATCACGCAGACCTTCAAGCGCCATGCCCAATGTTCTAGGGATTGGGGTTGCGGTTAAGGTTAATATATCCACTTCAGCCCGCAATGTTTTGAGAGCCTCTTTTTGGCGCACACCAAAACGATGCTCTTCGTCAATGATCACGAGCCCTAGTCGTGGGAATTTAACGTCTGCTGAAAAAAGTTTGTGGGTGCCAATAACAATATCTGCTTCACCTCTAGCCATGGCATCTAAAGCAGCATTGATTTCTTTGGTTGTCTTAAATCGAGAAAGCTCAACGATTTTTACTGGCCAATCAGCAAAACGGCTTTTCCAAGTTTCAGCATGCTGTTCTGCAAGTAATGTTGTAGGGGCTAAGATGGCCACTTGTTTGCCGCCCATAACGGCTAAGAAGCTTGCACGTAAAGCCACTTCAGTTTTGCCAAAGCCAACATCACCGCAAACCAATCGATCCATTGGTTTGCCACTTGTCATATCTTGAATCACAGCTGCAATAGCTGCTTGTTGGTCTGCAGTTTCTTCAAAGCCAAAACTTTCGGAAAATGCTTCATAGTCATGAGCAGAGAATTCAAATGCATGGCCTTGACGTAATGCTCTAGCTGCATAGAGGTTAAGCAATTCTGCTGCTGTGTCTCTAATTTGTTGAGCCGCTTTACGTTTGGCTTTCTCCCATTGACCTGATCCTAATTGATGGAGTGGGGCGCTATCAGGGTCAGCTCCTGCATAACGAGAAATAAGCTGTAGTTGCTGGACAGGTACATATAAAGTTGCAGCATGGGCATAAAGGAGATGTAGAAATTCCTCTTCGCCATTACCAACGTCTAGCAGAATGAGACCCTGGTATCGACCAATACCATGTTCTGCGTGAACCACTGGGTCTCCAACTTTTAGCTCAGAAAGGTCTCGAACAAGCGTATCTACATTGCTAGCTTCTTTGTCCTTACCTTTGCGGCGTGTTCTAGCACTTGCTGCAAATAATTCTGACTCAGTAATGATGGCAATTTGTGCAGCTTTAGATACAAAGCCATCATGTATAGCACTATGGGTGATTCCTAAAGATGTTTGACTGTTTAAAAAGTCACTTAGGCTATCTGATACCTGTATTTTTAGACCATTTTCTTCTAGCAGCTGACGGATGGTTTCGCGTCTGCCTGGACTATCAGCGCTAATGAGTAATTGATAAGGGCTTGTTTGGGTAAGTTGCCTAAGTTTTGATATGGGATCTTGTTCTTTGCGATTGATGGAGATGTTTGGCAAAGGTAAAAATCGAGTATCTAACTCATTATCAGAACCATCAATATTCTGAGTGTGTTTTTCAAGGGCCAGTCGTGCGTATGGTTTTAATAAAGTAAATAATTCATCAAGCTGTAGGTAGAGCTGTTTGGGCTCTAAAACAGGTCTAGAAGAGTCATGGCTAAGGAAGTTATAACGTTGTTGTGTATCTTGCCAAAAGCCTCTAATTTGAATTTCTAGGTCGCCATGAATACCCATCCAAACGGCCCCTTTTTCTTTGGGTAAATAATCAAAAACGGTAGAGGTATTATCAAAAAATAAGGGTAAATAGGATTCAATGCCAGCACTCGGGATACCTGTTCCTATATCTTTGTAGATGCTACATCGACTGGGGTCTCCCTCAAAGACCTCACGCCAACGACTGCGAAAAGCTGTGCGAGCCGCCTCATCCATTGGAAACTCGTGACCTGGTAACAGGCGAACTTCTTGGACTGGATAAAGACTTCTTTGGCTATCTGGGTCAAATGATCTAATTTGATCGATTTCGTCCCCAAATAAATCAATGCGATAAGGTAGGGCGGAGCCCATTGGAAATAAATCGATTAGGCCACCACGTAGACTATATTCTCCTGGTCTTACAACAGCGCTAACTGGGTCATAGCCCGCTTGTTGTAATTGAAGACGTAAAGCTTTCTCATCTAATTTATCGCCTTTCTTAAAAAAGAAAGTGTGAGCCGCTAGAAAGCTGGGAGGACCTAATTTTTGAAGGGCTGTTGTAACTGGAATAAGGACAATATCGCAAGCGCCAATTAGTAACTCATGCAGGGTGGCCAGGCGTTCGGAAACAAGGTCCTGGTGGGGTGAGAAGGCATCATAAGGAAGAATTTCCCAGTCGGGCAATAATCGTACTGATAAATTAGGGGCAAATGCGGGAATTTCTTCTTGTAGGCGAGAGGCATCTAATGCATTTGCGCAAATAATAACCATGACCGAAAATGCTTTTCGATGGTGTAAGGCTTGCTGCGCAATGACCGCAGCATCAGCAGAGCCAATCAGGTTTGAAATAGTTAAACGTTGCCCCTCCCGCGGTCCAGGTAGGGGGGGTGACCAAGTCACCGAACTTAATGGGGCTTGTAAATCAGCCGATAACTTCTGCATAAGCTAGACATTATAGAATTGCGATATGAATTCAGTACAAATACCTAATTCTCTCCATGTATTAATTCCATGTGCTGGCAGTGGCTCACGCATGGGCTTGAATGTGCCCAAGCAGTTCGAAGAGTTGGCCGGTCAGCCCATGGCCTTACATTCAATACGTACTTTTTTACAGATGCCTGAAATCAAAACGGTTTGGGTGGGAGTTTCTGCTGAAGCTAAAGGCTTTTCGAAAGATATGTGGCCGGATGAAGAACGGCTTCGTATTAAAGAAACAGGCGGGGCTACACGCCACCAGACAGTTTTAAATACTTTGAGTGCGATGCTTGAAACAGGTATTTCTGGTAATGATTGGGTCTTGGTTCATGATGCAGCTAGACCTGGTTTAACGGTCGAGGCAGCGAGACGTTTAATTGCAGTAGTTACAAAAGACGTGAATGTTTCCGGGGGCATATTAGCGATGCCTTTAGCCGATACTTTAAAGATGGTTTCAGATAAAACAACTAATTGCATAGCTAAAACTTTGCCAAGAGATGGCTTATGGTTGGCGCAAACACCTCAAATGTTCCGTATCCAAGCCCTGAAGAGGGCTTTAGATGATGCTATTGTGAGGCATTCAAATGTAACTGATGAAGCGAGTGCTATGGAGCAAGCTGGGTTTGAGCCTTTATTAGTTCCTGGGGAGTGGCGTAATTTAAAGGTGACATATCCACAAGACTGGGCTTTAATGAATGACTTGCTTAATTTAAAAAAAATATCATGACAACAGCGCATTCATCGATACCATTTCGCGTAGGTCAGGGTTATGACTTGCATGCATTGGTGCCATCTGGAAATTTAATTTTGGGCGGTGTGCATATTCCCCATACCCATGGATTATTAGGACACTCTGATGCAGATGCTTTATTGCATGCATTAACTGATGCTTTATTAGGAGCTGCAGCTTTAGGAGATATTGGACGCCATTTTCCTGATACTGATGAGCGTTATAAAGGTGCAGATAGCCGTGTTTTGTTGAGGGGGACAGTGGCCTTAATTCAAGCCGCTGGGTATCAGGTGGGTAATGTGGATGCGACGATTATTTGTCAGTCACCGAAGATGGCACCCTATATTCCAGAGATGATTAAAAATATTGCTAGCGATCTTGGTATTTCAGCGAGTCATGTGAATATTAAAGCTAAAACAAATGAAGGTTTAGGTCATTTAGGTCGTGGTGAAGGCATTGCTGTGCATGCCATTGCCTTAATACACAAAGATTAGAATAAAAAACGCTTGTGATTAATAATCTGCAAGCGTTTTTTTATTTCTTAAGTAACTTAAACTCCTAAGAGCTCCACTTCGAATAGTAGAGTTGCATTGGGTGGAATAACGCCGCCGGCACCATAGGCACCATACCCTAATTCAGCAGGAATAATTAAGCGACGTGTGCCACCAATTTTCATGCCTTGGACGCCTTCATCCCAGCCTTTGATAACCATGCCGCCTCCTAATGGAAACTCAAACGGATCATTGCGGTCTTTGCTTGAGTCAAATTTTTGACCAACCTGACCATTCTCATATAACCAACCTGTGTAGTGAACGGAGACATAGTTACCTTTTTTGGCTTCTTCTCCTGAGCCAGTGATGGTGTCTTCATACTGTAAACCTGATGGAGTTGTAATCATCTTAATTCCTTATTTTTTTAAGCTATCTCTGATTTCTCTAAGTAATTGAATATCTTCTGGTGTTGGTGAAGGTTCCGCAATTGTTTTAGCTTCGTCTTGAAGTTTAATTCGATTAATAATTTTCACCATTTGGAAAATTATGAATGCCAAGATTATAAAGTTAAGGGTAATAGTTAAGAAATTGCCGTATGCGAATAAAGGCACTCCTGCTTTTCTTAAGGCATCTAAATTTCTAGGAATATGTTCAGGAGCATCCCCTAGAATAATGAATAAGTTGGAGAAATCTAATTTTCCGCCAATAAGCCATGCAACAATGGGCATGACAACATCGCCAACGAGGGAGTCGACTATTTTGCCAAAAGCACCACCAACAATTACACCAACTGCTAGGTCAACCACATTGCCTCTAACTGCAAAGGCGCGAAATTCTTGCCATATATTCATAGATGCCTTCTGTTAATCAGTATTAATTAAAGAATGATACGTTGTATGTGTTAATTAATCTTGTGGCTCACTATTTTATTTTTTAGTATGTATCAATTCCAAGTCGTTTAAAAATATATTTCATATGAAGCTTGATATACAAACCAGTATTTTGATTATTTGTGTAGTTTATTTTGTTCTACATGGCGCTATTTGGATGGTGTTGAGAGGGCAAAAAAATCTACAAGTTGATATTTGGGCAGGCTCTGGGGTTTTAAGTGGTTTTTCAGTTGTTTTGTCTGCAAATCATGGTTTAGTGTCTGAGTTTTTGTTTTATTACGTAGCACCATTGTTAATGGTTGTAGGTAATTTGGGTAGGTTATTTGCGTTGCGAATGTACCTTGATGCCCCTCAGAAAAAGTATCACTATTTCAATTTAGTCTGTGCCACTGTATATATGGCTTGGAGCGCTTATCTTCATGAGGCTGGGTATCCACTAACAGTTGTCATGCTTTTGTATTTTTCATATTGGGTTATCGGTTGTCTTGATTATGGTGTTGTGGGGTATCAAATTTATAAAAAACATCGATACACCGGCGGTTTATTAATTGCAATTGCTGGCTTTGTTTTTTGTAGTACTTTGGGGCAGCGAGCTTTTGCAATTTATGCGGGATGGGGTAGTCCTGATGTTTATGGAGCCACATGGGACCAAGGGGTAATGATTGTTGGCCAAATTCTAGCGATTACTCTTTCAAATATGGGTTTTTTACAAGTATTTTTAGCCATTAAAGAGGAGAGTAATTTGAAAGTTCAATCTGATTTGAGCAAATCAGAGGCACGATCTAATTATTTAGCTGAATATGGCCAAAAGCTTCAAGTATTAATTGATGAGCGAGAAGAGATGATTCGCCAGCTGATTCTTAGCAATAAGTCTGCCGGTATGGGCGCTCTAGCAGCTAGTTTTGCCCATGAATTAAATCAACCTTTGGGTGCTATTAGGTTAAATGCTCAGTTGATGGAGCATCAATTTGAGCAGATGCAAATGGATCCGTTAAGGGCTAAAGAAATTATTGATTCTGTGATTAAAGACAATAAACGCGCATCTGAAATCATTAGAAAGTTGCGCAATATGTTCGCCAATCCAGAAGGGGTAGATTTTGCACCTTTTGATTTAAGTCAGCTTGTTATTGATACCTTAGATTTGGTAAGGGTTAAGACTAAGCAAGTAAACATTAATATCGAATTAGATATTGATGAAAAGATTCAGGTTCGTGGTGATGCAACTCAGCTTCAGCAGGTTGTTCTAAACTTATTGAATAATGCCTTAGATGCTCTTGTTGACTCCGGTAAATCTATGAAAAATATGAAAATTTCATTGAAGTCAGGGGGTAATTTCGCACAATTAAAGGTTGAAGATAACGCCGAGGGGATGTCAGGCGATATTAAAGATTCTATTTTCCAGTTGTTTAAAACCAGTAAAGCTGCTGGAATGGGGGTGGGGCTTTGGTTGAGTCAAACTGTTGTTCGAGGGCATGGTGGTCTAATTTCCTTTGAAAGCACAAAGGGGATTGGAACAACATTCTTAGTTGAGTTGCCTCAGTAAGTCTATGATTTGTCTAGGCTAGAAGGTTTTAAAAAGACTTTTTCTTTTGTTACTCATGTAGAATAATGAGCTTTTGTAATTAAGGCTAAAGAGAGCTACCTAGCTTTGCTTTTTTGTCTTTAAACAGAACCAAAATTTTTATTAGCTTAAACGGGATACCCAGCATGTCTGTAACAATTGAAAACCTTGGCAATTTAGATCGAAAAATTACTCTTAGCTTTCCAAAGGCTGATACTGAAAAAGCTCGCGCAGCACGTTTACAAAAACTATCTAAGACTGTGAAGATGGCTGGTTTCCGCCCAGGTAAAGTGCCAATGAAGATGGTTGAGGCTCAGTATGGAATGCAAGTTGATTTTGAAACTCAATTTGATCACGCCTCTAATTTGTTTTATGAATTGAGCCAAAAAGAAGGTTTAAAAATTGCAGGTCAGCCACGTTTGGAGCCAAAGAGTGAGATTGCTGCTGACCCTGTTGTTTATGACGCCACATTTGAAGTTTTCCCAGAGGTCAAAGTTGGAGATTTAACAAAGGCGGAAATCACGCGCTATACAACAGATGTCAATGATGTTGAGATTGATAAGACATTGGAAATTTTGCGTAAGCAACGTGTTCATTTTCATGTGCGTGGAGATGCTGGCGCTCATGGTAATGGCGGTGATAACACCGCTGCACAAACTGGCGATCAAGTAACTGTTGACTTTGTGGGCAAAATTGATGGCATTGAGTTTGCTGGCGGTAAAGCCGAGAATTTCGCATTTATTTTGGGTGAAGGTCGTATGTTGCCTGAGTTTGAGGCGGCAGCAACAGGTCTTAAAGCTGGTGAATCTAAAACTTTCCCATTGGCATTTCCTGCTGACTATCACGGCAAGGATGTGGCGGGTAAAACAGCTGACTTCACAATTACTATGAAGAAAGTTGAGTGGCCACATTTACCAACTGTCGATGATGATTTTGCTAAATCTTTGGGTGTCGCTGAAGGTGTGGCCAAAATGCGCGAAGAAATTCGTACTAATCTGACTCGTGAAGTAAAGCGCCGTACACAGGCATTATTAAAAAGCCAAGTAATGGAAGCATTAACAAAGGTTTGTGAACTAGATGTGCCAAAAGGTTTGGCTGCACAAGAGCAAGAGCGTTTAATTGCTAATGCGCGTCAAGATTTAGCGGCTCGTGGTATTCCTAATGCTAAGGATGCGCCTATTCCTGCTGAGTTGTTTACTGCTCAAGCTCAGCAGCGTGTGAAGTTAGGTTTGATTTTGAATGAGCTTGTTAAACAACAGTCCTTGGAAGCAAAGCCAGAGCAAATTAAGGCGGAAATTGAAGAACAATCTTCTAGCTATGAAGATCCTAAGGAAGTGATGCGTTGGTATTACAGTGACCCTAAGCGTTTGGCAGATGTTGAAGCGCTTGTTTTAGAAAATAATGTGGTGGCATATGTGAATGGTTTAGCAAAAGTTGCAGATAAAGCTGTGACGTTTGAAGAGTTGAGCCAATTAAATTAAGTGCTGAAATTAGCGCTTGGAGAAAAAATAATGAACAGCAACACATTTGATCATGCTCTTGATACTCAAGCTTTAGGCATGGTGCCTATGGTGATTGAAACTTCTGGGCGAGGTGAGCGTGCTTATGATATTTATTCACGTTTATTGAAAGAACGTGTTGTTTTTTTGGTTGGGGAAGTAAATGACCAAACTGCTAATTTGGTGATTGCGCAGTTACTTTTCTTGGAGAGTGAAAATCCCGAGAAGGATATCTCTTTATATATCAATTCTCCTGGCGGTTCAGTATCTGCTGGTTTAGCTATTTACGACACCATGCAATTTATCAAACCTGATGTAAGTACTTTATGTATGGGTATGGCTGCTAGTATGGGAGCTTTCTTGTTGGCTGCAGGTGCAAAAGGTAAACGTTTTTCGTTGCCTAATTCCCGAGTAATGATTCATCAGCCTTTAGGTGGTGCCCGTGGTCAGGCTTCTGATATTGAAATTCAGGCGCGTGAGATTCTTTATTTGCGTGAGCGTTTAAATAAAGTGTTGTCAGATCGTACAGGGCAAACCATTGAGACTATTGCGAAAGATACTGATCGTGATAATTTTATGTCTGCCGATCAGGCTAAAGAATATGGCTTGATTGATCAGGTTATTGAAAAGCGATAAGACTAATTAGTTATGAGTGATACGACTACTTCAAGTGAGAAGCCTCTTTATTGCTCCTTCTGTGGCAAAAGCCAGCATGAGGTAAAGAAGCTAATTGCTGGTCCATCAGTCTTTATTTGCGATGAGTGCATCGACTTATGTACTGACATCATAGTTGAAGAGGCAAAAAATGCTCCCAAGGAAGATGCTCGAGACGGGTTGCCGACTCCCCATGAGATTCGAGCGAGTCTAGATCAGTACGTGATTGGTCAAGATCATGCTAAAAAGCAGTTAGCTGTTGCAGTTTATAACCACTACAAGCGTCTGAAGCATATTGAAAAAGAAGGCGCCTCAAGTAATAAGAAAACTATTCACAATGGTGTTGAGTTGGCCAAGAGTAATATTTTGCTCATCGGACCAACGGGCTCAGGAAAAACATTGCTAGCTCAAACACTTGCTCGCTTGTTAGATGTGCCATTTGTTATTGCTGATGCCACTACTTTAACCGAGGCGGGTTATGTGGGTGAGGACGTTGAGAATATTATTCAGAAGTTATTGCAGGCTTGTGATTACAACGTTGAAAAAGCTCAAAAGGGTATTGTTTATATTGACGAGATTGATAAGATTTCTCGCAAATCAGACAATCCATCAATTACGCGCGATGTTTCTGGTGAAGGTGTTCAGCAGGCTTTATTAAAGTTGGTTGAGGGTACTATGGCGTCTGTGCCACCTCAAGGTGGTCGCAAACACCCTAATCAAGATTTTTTACAAGTTGATACAACGAATATTTTATTTATTTGTGGTGGCGCTTTCGATGGCTTAGAGAAAGTCATTCAGCAACGTACAGTTACGGCTGGTATTGGTTTTGGTGCGCAGGTAAGAGGTAAAGATGATCGCTCTATCTCTGAGCTTCTAAAAGAAGTTCAAACTGAAGACTTAATCAAGTTTGGACTGATTCCTGAATTGATTGGTCGTCTACCTGTTGTTGCAACATTGGCTCAGTTAGATGAGGCTGCTTTGGTGCAAATTTTGACGGAGCCTAATAATGCTTTGGTTAAGCAGTATCAAGCATTGCTAGACATGGAGGGCGTTGAGTTGGAGATTCGACCTGGTGCCTTGAGTGCAATTGCTAAAAAAGCTATTGCTCGTAAAACCGGTGCTAGGGGTTTGCGTTCAATTATTGAGCATGCCTTAATGGATGTAATGTACGATTTGCCAAGTCTGAAAAATGTTCAGAGAGTGGTGATTGATGAAAGCACTATTAACGGAGATGGTCAGCCTTTGATGTTGTACCAAGAGTCTTCTGAGAAAGCTGCTTCTTAAGGTCTGAATTTACTAGACTTAGTGTTTAATTCGCTGTAATGCTCCAAAATCCCCTAAATAGGGGATTTTTCTTTTTTACTTGATTGAAACTATGAATAAAACATAAAAATAAGTAAAAAATTGATATTTTTTAGCATTTTTATTCATTTTTACCCTTGTTTTTGTGTAAAAACACCCCAAATTCGATGTATTCTTACTTTGTAGGAAATTACAAACACTTTTTTGGAGAATGAACCATGCCTGGTGACTTGTTGCTTCCTTCTGAACCCATCCAACTGCCATTGTTGCCGTTAAGAGATGTGGTGGTATTCCCACACATGGTTATTCCATTGTTTGTAGGGAGACCAAAATCTATTAAGGCCTTAGAGGCCGCCATGGAAACTGGCAAGAGTGTTTTGTTGGTTGCTCAAAAAGCAGCGGCAAAAGACGAGCCAACCGTGGAAGACTTATATACAGTCGGTTGCATTGCAAAGATTTTGCAAATGCTCAAATTACCTGATGGTACCGTTAAGGTATTGGTTGAGGGAACCCAACGTGCAGATGTGAGCAATGTGGAAGATAGTTTGGAGTATTTCACTTGTGAAGCAACCCCTCAAGCTTTAGCCTCAACAGAAGTTCCTGAGATTGAAGCTTTGCGAAGAGCTGTAGTGTCTCAATTTGATCAATACGTCAAACTAAATAAAAAAATACCTCAAGAAGTTTTAGCAACTTTGCAGGGGATTGATGATGCAGGTCGTTTAGCCGATACGATCTGCTCTCATTTGCCCATTAAGCTTGAGCAGAAACAGAAGTTGTTGGAGTTAGCAACTGTTGTTGAGCGCTTGGAAGCTATTTTGGCTCATTTGGAAAGTGAAATTGACATTCTTCAGGTTGAAAAACGTATCCGTGGTCGCGTTAAGCGTCAGATGGAAAAGAGTCAGCGTGAGTATTATTTGAATGAGCAAGTTAAAGCGATTCAAAAAGAGTTGGGCGAAGGTGAAGAGGGGGCAGATATTGAGGAGCTTGAAAAGCGTATCAAAGCTGCCAAGATGCCTAAGGAAGCTTTAAAGAAAGCTGAATCTGAAATGAAGAAGTTAAAGCTAATGTCGCCGATGTCTGCTGAAGCTTCTGTGATTCGCAACTATATTGAGACCTTAGTCAACTTACCTTGGAAAAAGAAGAGCAAGGTTAATAATGATTTGTCTAATGCCGAGCGTGTTCTCAATGAGGATCACTATGGCCTTGATAAAGTTAAAGAGCGTATTTTGGAATATCTCGCTGTGCAACAGCGGGTGGAGAAGGTGAAGGCGCCTATTTTGTGTTTGGTGGGCCCTCCTGGTGTTGGTAAGACGTCCTTAGGCCAATCAATTGCTCGCGCAACTAATCGTAAGTTTGTTCGTATGGCATTAGGTGGTGTGCGAGATGAGTCAGAGATTCGCGGCCATCGTCGTACATATATTGGTTCTATGCCAGGAAAAATTTTGTCTAGCTTAACGAAGGTGGGGGTGCGTAATCCTTTGTTCTTGTTAGATGAGATTGATAAGATGGGTATGGACTTCAGAGGGGATCCAGCGAGCGCTATGCTTGAAGTATTGGATCCTGAGCAAAATCATACTTTCCAAGATCACTATGTCGAAGTTGACTATGACTTATCAGATGTGATGTTTGTTGCCACCTCAAACTCTCTAAATATTCCAGGTCCTTTATTGGATCGTATGGAAGTTATTCGTTTGGCTGGTTATACAGAGGATGAGAAAACACATATTGCAATGAGTTATTTGTTGCCTAAACAAATTAAGGGCAATGGATTAAAGACTAGTGAAATCGAAGTCGATGAAAGTGCTGTTCGCGACATTATTCGTTACTACACACGTGAAGCGGGTGTTCGTGCGCTTGAACGTGAAATTAGCAAAATTTGCCGAAAAGTTGTGAAGTTGCTGTTGTTAAAGAAAGAGGCAGCTCCTGTCAAGGTGGATGGTTCGAATTTAGATAAGTTCTTATCTGTTCGTCGCTATGACTTTGGTTTAGCAGCAAAACAAAATCAAGTTGGTCAAGTAACCGGGTTAGCTTGGACAGAGGTCGGTGGAGACTTGTTGACTATTGAGGCAGCTGTCATGCCAGGTAAAGGTAATACGATTCGCACAGGTTCTTTGGGTGATGTGATGAAAGAATCTGTTGAAGCAGCTCGATCTGTTGTGAGATCTAGAGGACGTAAGTTGGGTATTACGGAGGACGCTTTTGAGAAGAAGGATATTCATATTCACTTCCCAGAGGGGGCTACTCCTAAGGATGGAC
>Ga0228703_1000293_pt1 | contig 39388 bp, 37 predicted proteins | sample McNCre217_Aug_MG_3_FD_178020 | JGI IMG/M metagenome (GOLD analysis project Ga0228703, IMG submission 178020) | Freshwater microbial communities from McNutts Creek, Athens, Georgia, United States - 29-17_Aug_MG | ecosystem: Environmental > Aquatic > Freshwater > Creek | place: USA: Georgia...
TACCTTGAGGTGGTGTGAGAAAAAAGGGTACTGGCTGGGTGCGTAGCGTGTCGCTGCGCGACGCACACGGCGAGACTCAAATCAGACGACTACACATGTAGAACTGTACGAAAAAGGCTTGTGGACGGGGGTTCAAATCCCCCCAGCTCCACCATACACAAGGGCTCGGAAAATCTCCGAGCCCTTTTTCTTTGCTCCAAAGCCCTTTATTTGCGGGCTTCCGGCGAGTGGCCTTAAGAGCACGCTCAAGGGATACCTAAGTTTTATGCGAGTTTGCTGCAAGTCGTTTAACCTTAACTGTGCTCTAGCTAAGTAGACTAAAAAGGTTGCGAAGTTAGGTTAGTTCAATTTTCATTAAATTGTCGATTCACACTTAGTGAATTATTTATATGCTGAGCCGCCAAAGCTAGTGAATCAACCGTATCGATATCTAAAACACAACCTTCATCGTTTGTCTCAATTCGATGTAATTGATGCATATCAACTATCAAACGGGCTCCTTTGTCGCCAGTTAAATTAACTAGTGAATTTCGACAAGTGATGTTGAAGCCCACAGGGTGGCCAACTTGGCCGCCATAGGCGGGAACAACGACTGCATGCTGTTGCAAATCCCGAGCTACCGCCAACAAAGTACTGGGTTGAATCAAGGGCAAATCAGCAGGCAAGATGAGCCAGCCGTGGGCATGTGGTGTCGCAGCTACCCCGCATGCGATGCTGTCGCCCATCCCTGGATTCATCAAATGTGCAGTGTGCTCACGCTCGACAATATGCCACGGCAATCCACTCGCGCGCACAGCAGCCAATACATGTTCACGTACAGGTTGGCCGCACAACAGAGCTTGTAGCTTATCTTGGGTCGCGCCTGATGCCTTGAAGCGTTCGCCTTTACCAGCAGCTAAAACGATAACGGTGGGGAATGCGCTCACGCTTTGACGCAAGAAGATTCGGTCGACACGGGTGCAGCGGCTACCGCATTTTTGACTTGCACGATTTGAGCAATGATAGAGACTGCAATTTCTGCAGGCGTCTTTGCGCCAATGCTCATGCCCACGGGGCCGTGCAGGCGTTCTAAAGCTGTGGGACTCACGCCAAAATGCTCCATCAAACGCTGTTTTCTTGTCGCTTGATTACGGCGCGAACCCAAAGCGCCCACATAAAACGCTTCTGTGTTCAAAGCCTCCATCAAGGCCATGTCATCCAACTTGGGATCGTGCGTCAACGCCACGATGGCTGTGTGCGCATCAGGTTTGAGCTCTAACACCACATCATCCGGCATGCCCATGGCACGGGTCACACCTTCGAGGCCCAAAGTGGCTGCGTACTCTTCACGCGGGTCACACACCAAAACATCAAAGTCGAGCATCTTAGCCATGTGCGCAACTGCTTGACTGAGTTGGCCCGCCCCAATCAATAACAAACGCCAGCGGGGGCCGAACAAAGTAGTTAAAGAAATTCCGTCAAACTTCAATGAGTCAGTGCGAGCTGCATTGCTCAACGTAACCTCTCCGGTGGATAAATTCAGAGTGCGCGACACCAATTTGTGTGATGCTGCGCGCTGCAACACATCTTCAATCCAGGTGGTGTCTTTGACCGGTTCTTGCACTAAGCGCAAGGTCCCACCACAGGGGAGACCAAAACGAGCAGCTTCGTCTTTGCTGACTCCATAAGCAATCATTGATGGAAGTCCAACGTTCTCGTATTCACCTGCTTTGATGCGAGTAATTAAATCGTCTTCTACGCACCCGCCTGAAACTGATCCGCTTACTACGCCATCATCACGAACTGCGAGCAATGCGCCGGGGGGACGAGGCGCACTACCCCATGTTTCAACTACCGTGACTAGGGTTACGCTACGTCCTGAATCTCGCCATCTGAGGACATCCTCTAAAACACGCAGGTCTAGACTTTCCATAGAGTTATTCCCACTCAGCTTTAATATTCGCAGCGTAAACAATAGCCGAGAATTTCCTTCGCTCTGAGCTTAGATGCATGTTGAGTCCATCTGATGAGCCACCTTTAATATCTAAATTCATCGATTGAATTTCTTCCCTAACTTCAGGTGTTAGAAGTGCTTTGTTGACGTCAGAGTTAATTTTCTTCTGTATAGATAGTTGCAATCCGGTAGGAGCATGTGGGAATTGCAAAGCTTGAAATGCCGATTTCTTAGAGTAGCAGAAAAAAACACCTCAATCAAATCTGTGACATGGAAGATTAAGCTGGCTTCTGGCGATCCTTTCGGCATTGTCTGTTTGTGATCGATCCAGCTTTGCGCTCAAACAGGCGTGCTACAAAACTGCGCTTCCACTGCACAACCTTTGAGTTGATTACTTTTTTGCATCACTGTTGAGATATTGTCATCTTCCTGGATTGTCCATGTCTCCATAGGATCCTGAAAAAAGCCAATCAAAGAGCTTGAACACAACTATCCAATTGGAGACAAACAGTGAAAACTATCAAACACCTGCTGATCTGCGCCACATTGACGCTGAGCACATCGATCGCTATTGCCCAGTTTGCGCCAACATCGCCTGTAAAAATTTCCAGCGTTTTTCCAACGGGTAGCGGCCCCGATGTGACGGCACGTTTGGTGGCCGATAAATTACAAGCGCGATGGTCTCAAAGTGTTGTGGTGGATGCCAAACCGGGCGGCGCAGGTGCAGTTGCAATCAATGCCATGAAGGCTGCACCGCCGACAGGCAATGATTTGGTTCTGGTCGATGTGGGTAATTTGTCGATTAATCCATTGATTTTCAAGAAACTGTCTTACGACCCCGTCAACGATCTGGTGCCCGTGGCTATTTTGTACAAAGGCACATTTTTTGTGGTGGTGGCTGCGAACAGCCCCTATAAAAACTTCAAAGACCTTGTCACTGCAGCCACCGCCAAAGGTGGACCCCCTTTGCGTTATGGCTCTAACGCTGTCGGCGGTCCTATCCATTTAGGTTCTGCACGTTTGGAGAGTGCGTTGGACAGCGAGATGCTGCATGTGCCTTACAAGGAAACGTCGCAGCTGTACGCAGCCGTGGCAACGGGTGAAATTGATTGGGCCTACGGCAGCATTGCGACAGCCGGGCCGTTGATTCGTGCCAACCGTTTGCGTGTGTTGGCTGTTGCGGATGCCAAGCGTTCTCCAGCCATGCCTGATGTGCCGACGCTGAGTGAGGCGGGCGGTCCTAAAAATTTAGATGCGGTGTCTTGGGTCGCTCTGATGGCACCTCGTGGTACGCCTGCCAACGTGGTGGCTGAAATTAACCGTGGTGTTAACGATGCGCTGTCGCAGCCTGATGTGAAGGAAAAAATGGCAAATTTTGGTTTTACTATCAGCACAGGTTCACCCCAGCAAGTGGCCGATTTGATGTCAACCGATTCGGCGCGTTATGCCGAAGTCTTGAAAAAAGTCAAAGTGTCAGTGGACTGAAGGGCGAGTCATGCAGTTGACACTGGCTTATTGCCCCATCGCATGTTCGATGGTGCCTTACATCCTTTTGACAGAAGCTGGTGCTTCGTTTGATGTTCTCTCTGTGAACTTGTTCAAGGGCAAGCAATACACACCAGAGTATCTGAGCATTAACCCAAAGGCCAAGGTGCCAACGCTGATCATCAATGGCGATCCATTGACTGAGAACATCGCCATTCAGGTATGGATTGCCCAACAATTTCCTGATGCTAACTTGATGCCACAAGACGCCCTGACTTATGCCAAAGCATTAGCGGTCATGTCGTGGTGTTCTTCAGCGATTCATCCCAAATTGACGCAACAGGCTCGGCCAGAGCGCTATTGCGACATTGATGGCACTTCCGACAACGTGCGTGCGTTAGGTGCGACAGCCATGTTGGAGTTGTTTGCCATGGCCGACCAGCAACTCGCGGGGCGTGAATGGTTTTTTGACCACTTCACCTGCGCCGATGCTTATTTTTACTGGTGCTTTCGCCGAGGTGTGCAGTTCCATTCCGATGCGCTGAAGTTCGAGCATTGCGTACGGCACATGGCACGCATGGATGAGCGTGCAAGCGTTAAAAAATTGTTGGCATTTGAGGCTCAAGTGCAAGCTGAATTTGCCCAAAAGGAGAACACATGAGTTCATTGACAAACACCGCTACTTCATCGGCTACGCCGCGCATCAAGCCTGCTCGGTTTGTGCATGTGGTCTATCGCTCGCATCGTTTTGATGAAATGATTGCTTGGTACCAAAAGGTACTAGGCGCAAGCGTTCAGCACTATGACCCCGTCATTGCTTTTGTGACCTATGACGAAGAGCACCATCGTGTTGCATTTTTAAACTTGTCTATCCTTGAGCCTGATGGTCCGAAAGAGCGCCATGACCGCGTGGGCGTTGACCATGTTGCTTACACCTTTGACTCGTTGCGTGATCTGATGGAGAACTACGCGCAACTGAAAGACATGGGCATTCTTCCTTATTGGCGCTTGCACCATGGTGTGACCATCTCGCTGTATTACGGAGATCCGGATGGCAACCGTTTGGAGTTTCAAGTAGACGTTTACAAGACCAACGAAGAGGCGAATGCGTTCATGACCGGACCAGGCTTTGCCGTTAACCCGATTGGTGTTGAGTTTGATCCCGATGCATGGCTGGCCCGTTTGCGTGGTGGCGAGCCTGAAGCCAACTTCATGGTGAGAACGGAGCACCTGCCGATTGCGCCTTTGCGTAATCCCTAATGCAGTCTACTTTGCGACATTTGTATTTGGATTCATGTGATCAGATGAATCATGAATTTCTTTTTAGAAAAATTTAACAGAAAGGGTATTACATGAAAATTGTCCGCTACGGCCGCCCAGGCCATGAGAAACCAGGTCTGATTGATGCTGAAGGCCATTTGCGTTCTCTTGAGGGGGTGATTGATGATTTCACACCTGAAAATTTGTCGGAAAAAACGTTGTCACGTTTGTCTAAATTGAAGACCGACAAACTGCCGCTGGTTCGCGGCAAGCAACGCATGGGTTGCCCTGTAGCTGGTACACGCAAGTTTGTAGCAATTGGCTTGAACTACAAAGAGCATGCTGCCGAAGCGGGTTTGCCACTGCCAAAAGAACCCATCATCTTTTTCAAAGCAATCACCAGTCTGCAAGGCCCAGACGATGACGTCATGCTGCCCCGTGGCTCAAAGAAGGGTGATTGGGAACTGGAGTTGGGTATTGTGATTGGCACGCGTGCGCGCTATGTTTCTCAAAAAGAAGCATTGGGCCATGTGGCGGGCTATTGCATCGTGAACGATGTCAGTGAACGTGAATTCCAAATTGAACGTGGCGGCACATGGGATAAGGGTAAGGGGTGCGACACATTCGGTCCAGTGGGCCCATGGTTGGTGACCCGAGATGAAATTCCAAACCCACAAAAATTAAACATGTGGCTAGATGTTAATGGCGAGCGCATGCAATCGGGCAATACACGCACCATGATTTTTAGTGCGGCCAAGATCGTTAGCTATGTCAGCGAATTTATGACATTGGAGCCAGGCGACATCATTGCCACAGGTACACCTGCTGGTGTGGGTTTGGGTAAAAAGAAAGATGGCAAGTCAGCGCCTATTTTCCTCAAGCGTGGTGACACCATGCAACTGCACATTGAAGGCTTGGGCGTTCAGACACAAAAAGTAGTGCCGTTCAAACTTTAAGTTTGTTGATTTATCTATTTTGAAATATAGGCCTTTGAGTGCGTGCCATTGCCTAAAAACGATGGCACGCATTTGGCTGAAAAGACATCAGCCATCACTGCTCACGATATTTTGACGGGTTGCGCTGTGACATCTGCAAAAAATAAAACAAGCGTCTAGGGAGATCAGTATGCGTAATTTAGATGAACACACGATCACAGAGGCTGTATTAGAGAGGTTTTCTCACACCCCAGATCCTCGTCTGAAAGAAGTCATCTTCAGCTTGGTGCAGCACTTACATGACTTTGCACGTGAAGTCCGTTTGACCGAAGACGAGTGGTTTGAAGGAATTAAATTTTTAACGCGCGCGGGTCATATGACCGACGATAAAAGGCAAGAGTTCATCTTGCTCTCAGACACTTTGGGTTTGTCAATGTTGACCGTTGCTATGAACAACGCCAAACCTGCGGGCTGTACCGAAGCAACCGTGGTGGGGCCGTTCCATGTTGAAAACGCGCCGCACTACAACCTAGGTGATGACGTAGGCAATGGGGCAATTGGTGCGCCGTGCTTCGTCAAAGGAACGATCAAGGGCTTGAATGGCGAGCCGGTCTCAGGCGCACACATCGAAGTTTGGCAGTCTGACGAAGAGGGCATGTATGACGTGCAGAAAAAAGGCTTAGACCACGCGCAAGGTCGAGGTGTTTTGAAAGCAGACGCGCAAGGTCACTACTACTTCAAATCTATCCTGGCTGTTGCTTATCCGATTCCTCATGATGGCCCTGTCGGTGACATGTTGACGGCCACTAAAAACCATCCTTGGCGTCCCGCGCATTTGCATTTCATGATTAAGGCACCTGGCTATGAGTCGTTGATCACGCATGTATTCCGAAGTGATGATCAATATTTAGATTCCGATGCTGTGTTCGGTGTCCGTCAATCGCTAATTACCGACTGGGTCCAACAATCCAATGGTGAGTATTTGCTGGAATTTAACTTCGTGCTAAATCCCGTGTCAAAGTGAGTCAGTGCGTGAGCGTGAGTTTTTAATTACACAAGGAGACAAATGATGAAGATTCTTAACCGAGTCGCTGCAGCCATTACGGCTGTGGCTTGTTTGAGTGTGGGTGGTGCTATTGCGCAATCGCAAGCGCCGTTGGTCGTGGGCAGTACGCTTTCACTGACAGGACCACTTTCTGCCACTGCGATGACCCATAAATTGGTGGGTGAAATTTATGTGGATCAACTCAATGCGCGTGGCGGTCTGCTAGGTCGCAAGGTGGAATGGATGGTCAAAGACGATCAATCCAAACCCGATTTGGCGCGCACACTTTACGAACAATTGATCACCTCTGACAAAGTGGATTTGTTGATCGGACCTTATGGTACAGGCACTATTTTGTCCGCTATGGGTGTCGCGCAGCGTTACAACAAAGTCATCGTGAACCATACCCTGGGCATTCCTTCTTTGTCCAAATATGAGATGGCATTTCCTTCATGGTCGTTGGGCTCTGACCCTGGAAATACAGTGCCTAACACCTTGTTTGATGCGGTTGCAGCTTCACCGAAGCCTCCCAAAACGGTGGCAATTGTGACCAGCAAATTCCCATCCATTCACTTCATGAGTTTGGGCGCGCGTGAGGTGGCTAAAAAACGTGGCTTGCAAGAAGTATTGTTCTTGGAGTGGGACTTCGGTAATCGTGATTTTGGTCCAATCGCCGCACGTATCAAAGATGTCAAACCCGACATGATTTGGGTGGGCGACATTGCATTGGAAGGCAACATGCTTTTGGATGCGATGAAAAAAATTGACTATGTGCCGCCTATCCATTTCCATACCTACCCAGCACCCGGCCCTATGAGCAAGTCGCCAGACGGCAACTTGGCGCTGAGCATGTCTATTTTTGAAGAGCATGCGCCGTTCACCAATAACAAGGTAGCGTCCGATTTCATTCAGATTTATCACGAGCGTGCGACCAAAGCCAACATGCCTGACATCGCGGTAGAGGTGCAAGCAGCAGCCTCTTATGCGGCTTGGCAAATCTTGGAAGCGGGTGTGCGTGGTGCCAATAGTTTTGACGACAAAGCCATTGCTGCTTGGATACGGAAAAACCGTGTTAACACCATTTATGGGCAAGTTCGATTTGACGGTCTTGGTAACTTTGGTGACGACATGATGAAAGTCAAACAAGTTCAAAACGGCAAATGGCTGATGGTGTGGCCTGCACAGTTTGCTGCGCCTGGTGCAAAACTTCAAGTGCGATAAATCAAAATGAATTTCCCAAGTTTCAACCTACTCTCGCAAGCCATACTGTCTGGTATTTTTATGGGGGGGCTGTATGGCCTCATCGGTTTGGGTCTCGGGTTGACTTGGGGTTTGTTGCGGCAAATCAACTTGTCACACTTTGGTTTGGTGTTTGTGTCCGCTTATCTGAGCTATCACATGGCGACGGTGTGGCACATCGACCCTTTGCTGACCTTGTTGATTTTGCCGCCTGTTTTCTTTCTTTTTGGTGTGGGCATGCAAGCCGTCATGTCGCGGTTTGTCATTTCTCCGTTTAACTCTTTGCTGGTGACTTTTGGGCTCACTGTGATCATGGAGAGTGCGATCCAATTCATCTGGACGGCTGATTTTCGCCGTCTAGAAACGCATTACAACGATCAAAAGTTCACCCTCGGTTCTTTGTTCATTCCTGTCCCTGAACTCATCACCTTGGTGTTGGCAATCGTGTTGTCGTTTTCTGTTTGGGCCGCGATGCGTTACACCGACTTGGGTAAAGCCATGCGTGCCATGGCCGAAGATGGACCGATTGCAGTTGCTTTTGGTATCAACGAAAAATACATCTCTAGAGTGCTTGCCGGTTTTTGTGCTGCTATGGCTGCGGTGGCCGGCGTTTGCCTTGCTTTGACATTTACCTTGACACCATCACAAATTTTTTCTTGGGTTGGGGTGGTTTTCGCCGCCGTGATGTTAGGTGGCTTGGGGAGCCCTTTAGGTCCCTTGTTTGCTGGCATTTTGATTGGTGTCAGCGAAGCTGTCACCATGGTTGTGACCGCGCCATCTTGGGCCCCGATCGTGTCATTTTCATTACTGATCGTGATGTTGTTGTTGCGACCTGGGAAGTTTTAAACATGAACAAAACTGTTGTTGGTATTTTATTGTCGGGGGGCTTGTTGGCCCTCGTGCCATGGCTAGGTTTGCCCGCGTTTTATGAGTCGTTTCTCTATCTCATTTGCCATTGGATGATTCTTGCGCTGTCGTGGAATATCTTGTCGGGGTACTCAGGCTATTTTTCTTTTGGGCACGGTGCTTTTTTTGGCATTGGCATGTACACCTCAGCAGGGCTTGCCGCAAATTTGAATTGGCCTTTTTTGTGGACGCTGCCCGTAGCCGCTTTGTTGGCTGCTTTGTTTGGCATGCTGCTGGGATCGGTGGTCTTTCGCGTCAAGTCTGTACGTGGTGAATTGTTTGCGTTGTTGACGCTTGCCGTTACCTTCATTGTTGGGACGGTGGTGTTGAATACACGCATCGACGGTGGCCCAGGTATTTATCTCAATGCTGTGCCTGTGCCAGCGCTGGGACCAACACCCTCTGCGTCTATTTTTCTCATGGCACTCGCAGGGGCTGTCATCACGTTGCTGCTGGCTTATTACGTGCATGCTTCCAAATTGGGCGTTGGACTTTTTGCAATCCATGATGACGAAGATGTGGCCGAGGTGCTGGGGGTTCCAACTTTCAGTTACAAAATTATGGCTTTCGGAATTTCGTGTGCATTGGCTGGATTGGCTGGCGGGATTCACGCGCTGTTCGTTTCCTATGTGACTGCGGGTGAGGTGTTCACCATCACGGTTCCTTTGACGGTGGTGCTGATGAGTGTGCTCGGTGGCACGCGCCACTGGGCAGGGCCTGTAGTCGGGTCCGTGGTCATCACCTGTTTGATGTACTTTTTCACGGCAGGCAACAACCCCGTCTTAGGCAAGGCTGCGGTGGGTGTGATTTTGGTGATCGTGATTTTGTTTTTACCAAACGGAATTTTGTGGTACTTCGTCAATCGTCGTAAGAGTGTTCTTAGCACTAAACCTGCGCACATCTCTGTGCCAAGCGTGTCACCATTTATTTCCCATGGTGAGAAGGCCGAGGAGGTACAAGTTATTTCGCGTGTGACTAACTTGCAAGGTGAGCCAAAGGTCCTGCTAGAAGTGAAGAATTTGTCCAAGGCTTTCAAAGGTGTTCAAGCATTGAGTGATGTGTCATTACAGGTCAATCGCGGTGAAATTTTAGGCCTCTTAGGCCCGAATGGTTCAGGCAAATCCACCTTCATCAACGTGGTGAGTGGTCATTACCCCGTCACGGGTGGGCAAATTCTTCTTGAAGGACGTCAACTCGATGGCTTGCAAGCGCACCAAATTGCGCAAGCGGGTGTTGCCCGTACCTACCAAATCCCACGTCCTTTTGCGCATTTGACTGTTTTACAAAATGTCTCGTTGGTGGCGATGTTTGGTGCCAATGCACTGAGCCAAGAACAGGCCACGCAAGAAGCTTACGAATGGCTTGCATTTGCGAACTTGCGTGACAAAGCCGATGTGCTGCCCGATGAATTGAACTTGCACCAACGCAAGTTCTTAGAGCTTGCGCGTGCTTTGGCCGGTCGTCCTCGGCTGGTGTTGCTGGACGAAGTGTTGTCTGGTTTGACGCCCAGCGAAATTAACGAAGCCATTGAATTGATTCGCAAAATCAGAGATCGAGGCGCGACGATTGTGTTTGTCGAGCACGTCATGCGCGCCGTGATGGCGCTGGCCGATCGAGTCGCGGTGTTGAACCATGGGAAATTGCTAGCTGTAGGACCAGCCCAGGAGGTGATGAAAAACAGCGAAGTGGTGTCTGCTTATTTGGGAGGCACACATGTTTGAGTTGGATCGTATTTCTGTGAGCTACGGTGCGGCGCCTGCACTGTGGGATGTGTCATTGACGATTCAACCGGGTGAACTCGTCTGTGTGGTTGGGCCTAACGGTGCAGGAAAAACCACCATGATCAATGCAATGGCTGGCCTGCAACCCGTCAGAGAAGGGAGCATGCGGTTCAATCAGCAAGACATCACGCGATTGCCCAGCCACCAATTTTGTGAAATGGGCATTGCCATTGTTCCCGAAGGGCGGCGTCTATTCACACAGATGAGTGTCCTTGATAACTTGGAGCTGGGAAGTTTTATTCCCAAAGCCAAAGTGCATCGCAAAAAATCATTGGAATGGGTCTTGAGTTTGTTTCCTGCACTCGAAGTCAAACTCAATAGCATGGCGGGTTCATTGTCGGGTGGCCAGCAACAAATGGTGGCGATTGGTCGCGCTTTGATGGCGTGTCCCGATCTGCTGTTGTTAGACGAACCATCCTTAGGGCTGTCGCCTTTGATTGTGCAAGACATGTTTCGCGCCATTCGCGATATCAACGGGCAGGGAACTTCTGTTCTATTGGTTGAGCAAAACGTGGCGATGGCCATGAATTTGGCAACGCGTGCTTACGTGGTGGAGGAGGGGCGGATCGTCATGCAGGGCCTGGCAAGCGACCTGATCTCTCAACCAGAAATTCAACGTGCTTATCTTGGTCTTTGATTTTTTCTAGGAGGTGATCTATGGCTGTCCTACATGGCATTCAATCAGGTAAGCGCCGCGACGATGTGCTTGCTGTGCATTCGATCGACACGGTGGTGTTCACAGTGCCAGATATTGAAGAAGCGGTGAAGTTTTATACCGCTTTTGGAATGGAGGTCAGACGCGATGGCAATGCCGTGAGTTTATTCACGGTCGGGCATTCGCACTGCTGGATGCGCGTCATTGAAAACAAACAACCCAAGGCGCTGCAGTTTTTGGCGTTCGGAATTTATGCAGAGGACGAAGCTGCATTCAAGCAGAAAATTGAACAAATGGGACTTGGGTGTGAGCCGCACCCCTTAGCCACATGCCCAGGACTTTGGCTCAAAGGACCAGATGGCCATCCCTTTCAGTTAGTCGTGTCAGACAAAGTTTCACCCAGTCAAAAAACCCCTGCAACGCCTGCACGCGGTTTAGCGCGCCAATCGGCAGCTGCACCCGCACGCAGTCAAATTGGAAAAGTGCATCCGCGTTGGTTGTCACATGTGCTCTTATTCACGCCGAGTGTGTCTGGGTTGGTTGATTTTTCTGAGGCTGTTTTAGGTTTACGCCTGTCAGATCGCTCTGGCGATTTAGTGGCATTCATGCATACCCCGCATGGCAGTGATCATCATCTCCTGGCTTGTGTCCATTCCGAAGGTCCGGGCTTACACCACACCAGCTGGGACTTAGGCAGCTTGGACGAAGTGGGTGAGGCCAGTGAGCAAATGCGCAATGCGGGTTATGCCGATGGTTGGGGCGTGGGGCGACATGTTTTAGGCTCCAACTATTTTTACTATGTGCGCGATCCTTGGGGCAGTTTTGCCGAGTATTCCGCTGATATTGACTTTATTTCTTCAGAGCATCCTTGGACAGCAGGTGACTACGCGCCTGAAGACTCTTTCTACTTATGGGGACCTTCTGTGCCAGAGTGGTTTGTGGCCAATACTGAACTCCACGCAAAAAAATAATCAAAGGCGATTCATCATGACAATTTCAAAAGAAGCGATTGACCATTTGTTCACCCATGCGCGTACAGCGAATGGTTTTCTTGATAAACCCGTGCCGCAGAGCTTGCTCAAGGAAATTTACGAGATTGCAAAAATGGGGCCCACGTCGATGAACACGCAACCCGCGCGTTACGTGTTTTTGACCACCCCAGAAGCTAAGTCGCGTTTGATACCCGCACTCAGTCCCGGCAATGTCGATAAAACCCAATCGGCACCTGTGTCGGTCATCATTGCCACAGACAAACAATTTTTTGAGCACATGCCTACGGTGTTTCCTAACAATCCAAATGCCAAAGGGTTGTTTGAGGGCAATGCGGCTTTGGCGTCGGGAACTGCTTCGCGCAATGGAACTTTGAGTGGCGCCTATTTCATGATCGCAGCACGAGCGCTGGGGCTAGATTGCGGACCAATGAGCGGTTTTGATCCGGCCAAAGTCGACGCAGAGTTCTTCCCTGATGGTCGCTACAGCACCAACTTCATTGTGAACTTGGGCTATGGTGACAACACCAAGTTGTTTGGCAGAAACCTACGCCTCAGTTTTGAGCAAGTGGCCCAAGTCCTCTAAAAACGTCTCCCAGCCTCTCTGCAGCATCACTTCGCGGCTAGATGAGGGCATCGTCCTCGTCGTCAGTCGTTGATCGCATCCATGTGCAGCACTGCACGGCGCATCATGTCGGCAAAATATTCAGCTGCAGGTGTCAGTTGAAGGCCGTTGCGTCTTACTAATGAGATCGGCGGGGCCGGCAAGTCCTCCTGTACTTGGATGATCTGGACATGGTCCCGCAGCAAGGGGGACTTGATCCATTGCACTGGCAGCATCATGAGCAAGTCGGAATAGACCAAGCTCACTAAAAAGGTGAGTGCTGAATGTGCCCGCATCACCAACTTAGGCGGTTGCAAGCCATGGCTCTCAAACAGTGGTCCGAGTTCGTCTTCTGCAACGTGGGTGATGGAGGTGCTGATCCACTCAGCATTGACCAAGTCACGCAAAGAAGTTGCTTGTGCGAGTGGGTGGCCTTTGCGACCGACGATGATGCGCGTGTTGTCCAATAACTTTTCCTTGACCAAATCGACGCCCAAATCATCGGGGACAGGGCCGATGTAGCAGTCGATTCGACTTTCTTTCAGGTCGAGTTCGATGGTTGGATACACGGCATCGATGATGTCGATGACGACATTCGGATATTTGGCACGAAAAGACCTCAGGGCATTAGGGAGCAGTGCGATGTGGGGCACGCTGGAAAGTGCGACCCTCAGGTGGCCGTGGGTTTCACCACGCAGTTGGTCTATTTCTTCTTGAGCGCGACGAAGTTCATCCCGCACGGTGCTGGCCCGAAGTAGGAACACCTCGCCCATCGCCGTGAGTCGAACACCTCCGGCCGTGCGCTGAAACAGCGCTACGCCTAGCTCGCGTTCGAGTTCTTGAATGCTGCGACTCATAGCGGGCTGAGATCCCCCAACTTGGCGCGCTGCCGCACGCAGGCTGCCACGTTCGGCCACAGCTAGAAAATCTCTGATGGCGTTCAATTTCATAATTTGCTTTCTTCTTGATCGCATTTTGGCATCAGTATTTCACTTTTGCCATCTTCCTGCATGGCTAGCCCATCCTTAACATTTCGCGAATCAAAGGAGACTAACCATGGTTGATTCAACGGTCCGCACGCGTGTGCTCATCGTCGGTGCTGGGCCGGTCGGTATGGCGGCTGCTATCGAGCTTGGCCATCGCGGTATTGCGTGTTTGCTGATTGAGCGAAACGATCGCGTCGGCTATGCGCCACGCGCCAAGACCACAAATGTGCGGACTCGTGAGCATTTCCGTCGTTGGGGTATTGCTGACGCGCTGAAAGCCGCTTCACCGTTGGGCGTGGACTACCCGTCCAATGTCGTGTTTTGTACGCGACTCTCGGGCAGCGAGCTCACGCGTTTTGAAAATGCCTTGTATTGCGCGCCGGGTCGCAATCCTTTCTACTCAGAACATTCGCAATGGATCCCGCAGTACACGGTGGAAGAGGTCATGCGGGCGCATATTCAGTCGCTGCCAGGCGTCGATATGCGCTTCAACACGGTACTCAAAACAATTTCGCAAGATGAACAATGCGTGCAAGCTGACGCTGTGGATCTGGCGTCTGGTAAAGCGTACACGATCCATGCGGATTACCTGATCGGTGCCGATGGCGCACGTAGCTTGGTACGTGAAGCCATCGGTGCAAAGTTGGAGGGGAGCTACGGGCTCTCCCGTAATTACAACGTCGTGTTTCGTGCACCGGGACTCGCTGAGGCGCATCAGCTCGGCCCCGCCATCATGTACTGGCAGGTGAACGGAGATGCTCCTAGTTTGATCGGACCCATGGACCGCGGAGACAAGTGGTTCTTCATGCCGACGAGTGTGAAAGCAGATTACAAATTAGACCTAGCCGACGCGCCTGCTTTGATTCGTCAAGCAACGGGTATTGATTTGCCCTACGAAGTTTTGTCTAGCGACGAATGGGTTGCCAGCCGTTTTCTGAGCAATTCGTATCGAGACCGTCGCGTGTTCTTGGCTGGCGATGCGTGTCACCTACACCCACCCTTTGGTGGTTATGGCATGAACATGGGCGTCGCAGACGGTGTCGATCTAGGCTGGAAGCTGGCTGCTGTACTCAAGGGGTGGGGCGGTGCTCAGTTACTCGATAGCTATGAGCTTGAACGCCGCCCAGTGCATGGGCTTGTGCTTGACGAAGCAGTCGCCAACCATAGCGTTCTCAGCCATCAACTCTGGACTGACGGCTTAGACGCGGATGATGCAGCGGGCGCAGCCTTGCGCAAAGATGTCGGTGCGCGCATACAAGCGGCAAAGATGCGTGAATTTAATACCTTGGGTGTGATGCTGGGCTATCACTACGAGCACTCGCCAGTCATCGTCTCCGACGGTAGCCCTGCGCCGGGAAATGATTTCGTGAACTACATTCCATCATCCCGCCCTGGCCATTTGGCGCCACATGCATGGATGCACGATGGCAGCTCGTTGTATGACCATTTCGGTCAATATTTCACGTTGTTGGTTAGTAAGAATGCACCTTCTGAAGCCATTGATGAAGCGCAACGCCAAGCAAAAGCGATAGGCATCCCCCTTAAAGTGATCCAACCTCATGAAGCGGGTATTTCAGAGCTTTATCCCACATTCTTCACGTTGATTCGTCCTGACCAGCATGTTGCTTGGCGAGGGAACGTTTGGCCGCAAGAAAGCCAAGGCCTCTTTCAGCAAGTGAGCGGTGGTCGCAACTCGTTAGCTTGACCCTCTGCTCTTTAGGTGAAGAAGCTTTTAAAGATGGTGGGCTGATTTCGTGTAGTTCGAACTTGCCCGCCGAAACATGTCAGCCAGATACTCTGCCGCAGGTGTCAGGGGCAATGCGGCACGACGGATGATGACCACTTTGGGGGCTGGCAACGCCTCTTTGACCTCAATGACCTGTAGCGCGCTGCGGGTTAAAGGAAACTCGTTGTACTGGCGCAGCGATATGGCCAACACATCCGAAGACATCACCATCATCAACATACTCAGCATTGACTCGGCCTGAGCCACAACAAGCGGGGCTGGCAATCCATGTTGAGCAAAAACCTGCGCAAATTTTTCTTCTGCATTGTCAGTCGCCGCTGTGGTGATCCAGCGCGCTTCGGTGAGTTCTGCCAGTGAACGCGCCTTTTCCAACGGATGCCCATAACGCGCATAGACAACCCGCGTGTTGTCGAACAAGTGCTCCAGTACGAACTCCCGTGAAAGATCGGTGTCGGGCGCAGGACCGATAAAGAAATCCACGCTGCCATCGCGCAATCGGGACTCCACAGCCGGGAGAGAGCCTTCAATCACGCGCAGTCGTGCACCAGGAAAACGCGCCTGAAACAGCGGCCACGCGATGGGCAACAACACCAGATGTGCAACGATGGACAGACAAACCACAACCTCGCCCTGGTCGCTGCCCAAGTACTGAGCCACTTCTTCTTTGGCTCGACGCGATTCGTTGGTGATGACCTGGGCTCTGCGAAGAAACAGTTCACCCACCGGCGTAGGCGTCATGCCATGGGAGCGACGCTCGAACAGTGCCGCGCCCAGCTCACGTTCCAATTCACCGATGTTGTGGGTGAGTGCCGGCTGAGACATGCCCAATTCCCGGGCGGCTGCGCGAAGACTGCCTTTTTCAGCCACGGTCAATGCTGTTCGAAGTTGATTAAGTTTCATGGTGATAATTTTATTCTATCGACAGGATGTTTTTGACATCTTTTTATTTTCACCCTGGGGTCTTAAGCTCACCACATCACTCACCTTTTACCCATCACGCACAAGGCTTCACCATGACATATCACCGGCCGTCCAAAATGAAATTGATCGCTTTAGAGGAGCACTTTTTACATGCCGAAGTGACGGCACAACTTGACTTGGTTGATCAGGCGCTGCTATCGCCGACGCGCGTGCCTGGTCTGGATGAATTAGGTGACGCTCGCATCAAGGCCATGGATGAAGCGGGTATCGCCGTGCAAGTGCTCTCGCATACAAAGCCAGGCGTACAAGAAATCACCGATATCAAACTGGCCACAGGGCTGGCCGTGAGCGCCAATGACTACTTGGCTGAAGCCGTGGCGGCACATCCAGATCGTTTTGCTGGGTTTGCCACGCTGGCTACTGCGGCTCCAGATCAGGCGGTTCGTGAGCTGGAACGCACCGTAAAACAGTATGGTTTCAAGGGCGCGATGATCAACGGCCATACTCAGGGGGAGTATCTTGATCAGCAACGTTTTTGGCCTATTTTCGAAGCGGCTGAAGCACTCGATGTGCCAATTTACTTGCACCCTGCTAACCCACACCCAGCGGTCTTGGAAGCTTATTACAAAGATTATCCAGTTCTTGGTTATGCCCCCTGGGGTTACGCCGTTGAAACTGGAACACATGTTTTGCGCTTAATTTTGAGTGGGGTATTTGACCGTTTCCCAGGGCTAAAGATGGTGATTGGTCATATGGGCGAGCTGCTCCCATTTGCACTGTGGCGTGCTGATGGAAGGCTCACACCGAAGTACCCGAATCTAAAAAAATCAGTGCGAAACACCTTTCTCGATCACTTCAGCATCACGACCTCAGGTGTGTTCTCTACACCTGAGTTGTTGTGCACGGCCAGTGTGGTTGGTTTTGACAACATGCTGTTCTCGGTGGATTACCCGTTCGAATCTAATTTCGAAGCAGTGCGGTGGTTTGATTCGCTGCCGATTGCGGACAGCGACAGAGCCAAATTGGCGCATCTCAACGCTGAACGTCTTCTCAAACTGTAAAAACGTCCACGGACACAACATTATGAAAAAGAAACTCGCTTGTTTCGTCCTCGCCACTCTGACCGGTGGACTCCTGTCCATCAGTGCCTTGGCGCAAAGTACAGCACCTTTTCCTTCCAAGACCATTACCTTAGTTGTGCCTTTCACGCCTAGCAGCGGCAGCGACATCATTGCTCGCATCATTGCGCCCAAGCTCGCGACCAAATGGGGGCAACCCGTGATCGTGGACAACAAGCCAGGCGCTAGCGGAAACTTGGGCGCTCAAGCCGTTGCCAAAGCGGCCCCTGATGGCCACACTTTATTGATGGCCATCAACACCTTCACGATGACGCCTGCTATTTACAAAAACTTGGGATTTGATCCCATCAGTGATTTCTCACCCATCTCCAAACTGGCTGAGTCTGGCTTCGCTTTTGCAGTGAACCCGACCGTGCCAGTGAAAGACATTAAATCGCTGATTGCGTTGGCGAAAAAAAATGGTGGAAAACTCAACTATGCGTCTCCTGGTAATGGAACGCCTCATCACCTCGCCATGGAACTGTTCAAGACCAGTTACCAATTGGATATTTTGCATGTGCCCTACAAGGGCATACAAGGCGCGCTGACAGACCTCATGGGTGGGCAAGTTCAGATGATGTTTGCAACGGTGCACTCAACACGTCCGCTGGAGCAAGCCGGGAAAATGCGTTTCTTGGCCGTCACTGGTGACGCGCGTAATCCCAGTGTGCCTGACATCCCGACCTTTAAAGAGCAAGGCGTCCACGATATGGAGGGCATCGACGCTTGGTTTGCCGTACTCGCGCCAGGCCGCACACCCACTGAGACGATTAGTCGAATCAATCGCGATTTCATCGAGGTGATGAACGCACCAGACACTAAAGCTGAATTGGCGCAGAAAGGCTTGAACGTCGCCACATCCACGCCAACCCAGCTTGCAACGATCATCAAAACAGACCTTGCACGCTGGAAAAAAGTCGTTACCGAAGCCAACATCGTGGCCGATTGAGCGGATCGTATTTAATCGGCCACGATGTTGGACTGACGGATGAATCCGGTCCATTTGTCGTAGTCGGTTTTTATGAGTTGATCTGCCGCTTCTGTGGATACCGACGTTACATCGATACCCGCGCTCTTCAGACGACCGACCGCAACCGGATCCTTGAGTGCCTCTGCGGCCGCCTTGCGCAGAATCACCATGGTGGCGGCAGGCGTCTTGGCTGGGGCTGAGAGGGTGTACCAGTTCACGACCTCGAGCGGCGCTAGGCCTACCTCAGTGGCGGTGGGAACGTCGGGCGCACCTGCCAAGCGTGTGGGGGCTGTGGTGAACAGTACCTTAATGCGTTTGCCTTCGAGAAGCGGTCGCACGGTGGGCCATGCATCGAGGAACAGGTCGATGCGCCCGCCCATCAAGTCTTGATAGGCCGCCTGCGCGCCGCGGTAAGGAACAAGTGTGATGCGGGGATCGACCGTTTTAATAAAAGCCGCTGCCATGATGTGCTGTCCGCTGCCGGAGCCTGCCGTACCAATGGTGATTTTCTCGGGCTGTGCTTTGATCAACGCCAGTAACTGCTGGTATGAGTTCGCGGGCAGGTCAGGGCGGGCCACCATTAGGTATGGGTTGTTCCCGATCATCGCGATGGTCTGGAAGTCGGTGCGCTCGTATTTGGTTGATTTATACAGCGCCATGTTAAAGACGAGGTTACTCAGGCCACCGATCATCAAGGTATGACCGTCTGGGGTAGCCGCGGCGGCGTATTGGGTGCCCACCAGGGTGCCCGAACCGGTCTTGTTTTCCACGACGACACTTTTGCCGCCTAATTGCTTGCCCATGGTGTCGGCCATCACTCGACCCACCAGATCGTAGCCACCGCCGGGGGTGGACGGCACCACGATGCTGATAGGGCGTGAGGGGAAGTCCTGGGCATGCACAGCGTTTAGGCCTAGAAAAAGGAATGCCGTGGCAGTGCAGACGATCCGTCGGTTGAATTTCATGTGTTTGTCTCCGGTTTGAGTGATTGCGTGAGGAATGCGGCGTACTGAGACGCATCAGGTCGGAAAGGGGCGAACAAGTTGAAGTGGCTGCGCTCGGCCGCCGAAGCCATGGAGATCAGGTCGTTGGCGACGTAGCCCAGTTGTGCCAAGCTGGTTGGCAGTCCAAGTTCACGCATCAACGTCGCCACGCCTTGGGCCAGTGAGGCCCCCGCAGGCAGGCCAAAGGCCTCTGACACCGCAATCATGCGCGCGGCGTCGTGAGCGGCTGTTGCGTCAAGCGTGGCGATGAGGCTGATACCACTCAGGATGCCATGGTGGAAGCCTTGGTCGCTGCAGGTGATCGCAATCGCATGGGCTGGACCTAGACCCATGCCGATCGACACGCCACCTGCAAAGCCTGCCAACATCATCTCTCCGCGGGCTTGCAGGTCCTGTCCATCTGCCACGGCACGCGGTAGGTGGCGGACCACGCGTCGAATGCCATCGAGAGCGATTGATTTACCAAGTGGCTGGTCGCGCAGCGAGAGGTAGCCTTCGATGCAATGCGACAGGGCGTCGATGCCGGTCGCCGCGGTCAGCCGGCGCGGCAGGCTCAATGTGAGTTCGGGGTCGAGCAGGGCAAGCTGGGGCACCAGATGCCGAGAGTTCATGCCCACGGAGGCCGTTACGGCGTCGGGATGAATTCCCGCTGAGGGTGAGGCCTCGCTGCCTGTGCCTGCTGTGGTGGGGACGACCACGAGCGGTGCGGCGCGGCCGTGTCGTACGTTGGGCTTGCCTGCATAGTCCGCCACTGAACCGCCGTTGGTAGCCAGTAGCGCGATCATCTTGGCGGTGTCAATCACAGAGCCGCCGCCGACGGCGATCACGCCGTCACAGGCGTGGGCGCGGTAGGTTGCTGCGCCTGCATCGACGTCTGCATACAGCGGATTTTCTGTGACGTGGTCGAAAAAAACGGCGGTTGCTGCGTCGCCGCAGGCCATCACGACGCGTGCTGCGACACCGGCAGCGACCAGCCCTTGGTCGGTCACGACGAGGGGTTTGCGCACGCTCAAATTTTCCAGTTCACCGGGCAAGGCGCGTATTGCGCCTACGGCAAATAGGGTGCGCGGCAGGGTCAGCGCCGGAATTGGCGCGGGGTGAGGGGCGGGGGTGTGCATCTTTGACTTGGCTTTAAGAATTTCGCTCAGTGAATGCCATTTACAAGGGGTACTGCCGCTTGTTCTGGCTGACCGTCACGAGGTTGAGGTCGGTAAACATCTCGATGGCCCAGCGGCCAAAGCGCGCCCAGCCACTGTCCTTAACACCGCCGAACGGAATCTGCGGTTCGCCACCCATGGTCGGGCCATTCACGTTGACCATACCGGCCTGAATCTGTCCGCCTAGTGTGATGCCTCGCCAGACATCTGAAGTCATGATCGACGCTGTTAGCCCGTAGTTTGTGGCGTTTGCTGCCTGCACGGCTTCTTGCTCGTCATCGAAGGCTTCGATCAACACAACCGGTCCGAACACCTCTTCGCAGTGGATGGGGGCGTCGGCGGGTACATCCACCAGCACGGTGGGGTCGAAGCAGCGTCCGCGCCAAGTGCCGCCGGCCACAACGCGTGCGCCCCGGGCCACGGCCTGTTCGATACCGTGTCTGACTTTGGCCACGGCTTGCTCATTGATCAGAGGTCCCAATTTGGTGTCGGGTTTGCTTGGGTCGCCCGCCTGCAGCGCTTGGGCCCGTGCCGTGAAGCGTTCCAGAAAAGTTTCGTAGAGGGATCGGTGGACCAAGATCTTGCGGGTGTTCATGCAGATCTGACCCTGGTGGAAGAAGGCGCCGAAGATGGCTGTGTCCACCGCGTAATGAAGGTCGGCGTCCTTGAGTACGAGCATCGGGTTGTAACCACCCAGTTCTAGCGCGATCCGTTTGAGTTTGCTGCCAGCACGAGCTGCCAGCTTCGCCCCAGTCGCCGACGAGCCGGTGAAGTTGTAGGCCCGCACTTTTGGGCTCTCGAACAAGGGGTCGGCTACCGAGGCAATATCCCCCGGCGCATGGGTGACCACGTTGACGACGCCAGGAGGGAAGCCGGCTTCGTGCAGGATTTCCCCCATGAGAATGCCGGCGCACATAGGCGCCTCTTCAGATGGCTTGAGTACCACCGTGTTGCCGCAGGCTAGTGGCGCCACGATCGTGCGAAAGCCCAGTGCGATGGCACCGTTCCATGGCGAGATGCCGGCCACCACGCCGAGCGGTTTTCGCACGGCCATTGCGAATACGCCAGGCGTGTCGGATTGCACGATCTCGCCGCCCGGTAGGTAGGGGTAGCCAGCGGCTTGGCGAAGCAGGCCTGCTGCCCACTGGATTTGGAAGCGTGCATAAGGCGCTGTCGCGCCGTTCTCCTGCGCCATCAGCGGGACGATTTCATCGGCCCGTCGCTCCAAGATAGTGGCTGCATTCAGGAACAATGCTTGGCGCGCCCGTGCCCCCATGGCTGCCCATGCAGGGAAGGCTTGGTGGGCCGCATCGATCGCGCGCTGCATATCGGCAGCGCTTGACGCGGGTATGGTGGCGAATGATTCCCCCGTGTAGGGATTGATGTCGTCAAAGGTGCGACCACCCTCGGCTTCGTCCCATTCGCCTGCGATCAACTGGCGGTACGCGCGTGGTGCGCCTGAATTCGTCATGGACATGTGAATACTCCTTGATTCAATTATTCGTTTGACGCCAACCACGCAGCGCTCTCGACCTCTAGGCGCGCGAGCGCCTCACTACCTGGCACAGCTGAGTCCGGCATGATGGTGGCGCCGCCGCGCGATTGCATGTAGGTGAGGTGACGGCAGCCATCGGCCTGACGGGCCAGCACATCGCGGTCAATCGACAACGTCGCGGTCGGGTCTACTGCGTCCAGCCGGTCTTTTTCGTACACCGGCACGCGTTTGAGAATGAGCCACTGTCCTGCGCGTTTGACGAAGCGGTCGTGGAATCGACCCCAGCAGGTGGCATCAACTTCTACGCCGTCCAGCAGCCCGCGCACCATCAGCACCATACGCGTCTCGACGACGGCCTTGTCATCGCGCAGGTCCATGGTTGTTGCGCCGATGAAATGCTGGACGCGTGCGCCCGCGCGCGCCGCTGCCATCGAGCGCTCGACGAATTCGGAAGCTGGCCCGACGAACCAGGTGGTGTGCATGACAGCGTCGCTTGTGTAGCAGGCACGTAAACGGTCCCAACGACCCGTGTCTCGGGCCAAGCCCCACTCTTGCGTGACTTGCGTGATGGCGGCGCGGTCCAGCAGTTGCGCCAAGGTGGTTGGGGTCACTAAGGTTGTTTGCAGCATGTTTTTCATGGGTTGGAGTGGATGCAAAAGCTGTAATGTAGAAATATTCAGCGATCAAGAGGAGATCGTAAATTCGACGCAGTGATAGAATGGGTCTATAGCATGAAACTCACGCAGCTCCAGATGGTGTTGGCGATCGCGGACAAAGGCAGCCTGCGCGCTGCGGCCCGCGAACTCAGCATCACTCAACCCTCCCTCACGCATAGCTTGGGTGAACTCGAACGTGAATTGGGTGCCACCCTGTTCGAGCGGCATGCCCGCGGCATGGCGCCCACTCCGGTGGGTGAGGTGTTTTTGCGCCGCGCTGCGGTCATTGACAACGACGCCCGGCGCGCTCGTGATGAGGTGGCGCAGTTCTTGGGCAACGATCAGGGTGAGGTCGTCATCTGCCTTTCGGTAGTGGCCCACCTTGTGCTGTTGCCTATGGCGCTGCCGCTGTTTCAGCAGCGCTTTCCTCGTGTGCGACTGCGAATCGTGGAGGGCTCTTTCCCGGCGGTCGAGTCGCGCTTGCGCGATGGCAGTATGGACTTTTACATCGGCCCAGCACCTGAACTTCAGCCCAGCAGTGAGTTCCAGGTGGAAAAGCTGTTTGACAATACCCGCGCCGTCTTTGCACGGCGTGGCCACCCTCTGGCGAAGGCACGGTCACTGGCCGAGATTGCCCACGCCAGCTGGATCACGACCGGCATCACGGGTAAAGCGGAGTCAGAGTTCCTAGAGTTGTTTGCACAGTTAGGTCTGCCGCAGCCGCGGCTCATGCTGCAGGCAGAGTCGATGCTCACCACGTTGACCACGGTATTGGCGACAGACGCCTTGGTTATCACCCTGAGGCAATACGATGAGTATCCGTTGACCCGCAGTGCCCTGCAGTGCATCGATGTACAAGAAGTCATGCCCGCACCGGCGATCGTGGCGGTGCGTCGTGCAGCATTACCGCTGGCACCGGCCGCTGATTACTTTTACGACATGTTCGGCCGCGTAAGCCTGGCTTACCAGGCTTCCTTGCCGAAGATGCCTGGCTCGTGATCGCTCCCGCGTCAAGCCAACGCTTTTTTCACACGTTCTGGCGACATCGGTAAAGAGCGAAGGCGCTTGCCCGTAAGTTGGAAGATGGCATTGGCGATGGCTGGCGCAACCGGTAACACACCAACTTCGCCCATACCCGTGGGGGGGGCATCTGATTTGACGATTTTGGTATGAATTTCGGGCATGTCACTCATACGCAATACAGGGTAGTCATGGAAGTTCGACTGCACGACGGCCCCGTTCTTGATGGTCAATTCTTCCAGCAACGCAACCGATAAACCAAAGACGGCAGCACCCTCAAGTTGAGCCAATACGTTGGTGGGTTGAATCGCCAAACCTGGGTCAACGGCAAGCCACATCTGGTGAACTTTAATTTTTCCAGTTTGTCGGTTGAGAGAGACCTCCACAACGCCGGCGGATAAACTGCCGTGGTAGTCGGAAAACGCAATTCCTAATCCTCGGCCATTGCGTTTGCGTTTCCAATCTGACATTTTTGCAACTTCTTGTAAAACGCTATTGGCGCGTGCATCGTGTTGCGTTAACTGCAAGCGCAGGGTCAGTGGGTCTATTTTTTTAGCTTGTGCAACCTCATCTAAAAAACATTCCACAGCAAATTTATTGTGTCCTGCGCCAATGCCTCGGAATGCATGAACACGCATTCCGCGAATCTCGCGCACAGCTTCTGCCGTGGCGTTGGCAATGTTGTAGTGCGGCAAGTCTAGGCCGTTCCAGCCGATGTAGTCTTTTCCGCCTGTCGCTTGAAAGCGCGGTGGTGAGGCAATGGCGTCAACGTTCTCAGCGACCAAACGATGGCGCCATCCAATCAGGTTGCCGGCGTCGTCTAAACCAGCCCGCATGACATGGTGTGTCATAGGTCTTGGACGTGCTGCTGCCATGTCGTCTTCTCTTGTCAAGAGAAGTTTCACGGTTTGCTTGGTGATGTTTGCCAACACAACCGCTTGTGCAATGGTGTCGGGTGCAATGCGGCGACCATAACCCCCACCTAGCAGTTGTTGATGCACTTTAATTTTGTCTGGTGTTGTTTTCAAAATACCTGATGCAGCCACAGTGCCTAAGAACGCAAATTGTGAGCCAGTCCAAATTTCGGCCGACTGACCATCTGCACCGATACGCGCAATGCAGTTCATAGGTTCGAGTTGTGCGTGGTAGCAGTGTTCGGTCCAGTAGGTGGCTTCAAGTGTTTGTTTGGCATTGACCATCGCCGTGTTGGAATCGCCCCTTTTAAAGGTCTCCATTGTTTTGGCGTTTGGATCAATGCCTTTATCAGCATATTCTTTTTTAGCTTTTTCGGAATCAAAGGTAGCAGCGATCGCACCTGTCGTGTTCCATGTGACTTTTTGCTTGAGCACATTGCGTGCAAGTCGTGTGGCATGGACGCTATCGCCAATAACGGCGACCCCAAACGGCAGCGGAATGATTCGGCTAATACCTGGAATCGCCATCGCCTCGTCGTTATTCACATTTTCAGCCTTAGCACCTTCCATGGGCGCTTCCAGAATGGTTGCGTAAACCATATCCGGTACGTTCACATCAATACCAAATTGCGCGGTGCCATTGGTTTTTGATTTCACATCTGTACGACCAATGTCTGTACGGCCAATTAATTTGAACTGCTCCGGCTTTTTCAAATCACCATCGCTAATTTTTGGCAGTTCCGCGGGGAGCGTCGCAAATTTAGCCACTTCACCATAGCTTATGCGTTGCTTAGATTTAGCATGTATCACGTAGCCTTGATCGGTCGTCAATTCATTCGCTGGCACGTTCCACTTGCTTGCAACAGCCTGAACCAACACAAGCCTAGCTTGCGCACCCAAAATCCGCAGGGGTTTGAAATAACCGGCGACTGCGACACTCGCGAGCGAAGCTTGACCGCCGTTCAACAAGGGATGAGGGTTGCCATAAACTTTAGGATTCGGAGGGGCAAATTCTGATTTAACTTTTGCCCAGTCTGCATCTAATTCTTCTGCCAAGATCAAAGGCAGGGCGGTGAGCGTTCCTTGCCCCATTTCTGCGACTGGTACCACCAACGTGATGATGTCATCGGTGCCAATCGTGATCCAAGCATTCACTTTGAATTCACTTTCGTTGGCCTGTGCGGCTTGGCCTAGTAGCCCTGTGCCGCCTAAAGCCAACGAAAACGTTAAACCGCTAGCGCTGGCCAAAAAGGTGCGGCGTTTCATATCAGTTGTGTGTTGCGAATTTGTCATGGCTTAGGCTTCCTTCGCTGCGCGTTGAATGGCTTTGATAATGCGCTGGTAAGTGCCGCATCTGCAAATATTGCCGTCCATGTGTGCGACGATTTCTTCACGGCTTGGATTTTTCTTTTTATCGAGCAATGCAGCGGCTTGCATGATTTGCCCCGATTGGCAGTAGCCGCATTGCGGCACCTGTTCTGCGATCCATGCTTTTTGTAATTTATGTTCACCCGTCGATGACAATCCCTCAATAGTTGTGATTTTTTTATCCACAACCGCAGAGACCGGTGTGACACATGAACGCGTAGGTTTGCCGTCAACATGCACGGTGCACGCGCCGCATTGGGCCATCCCACAACCAAATTTGGTACCCGTGAGTTTGAGTTCGTCACGAATCACCCAGAGCAATGGTGTCTCGGGCGATTTGTTGATTTGCGTTGTTTTGCCGTTGACGTTGAGTGACATGCTGCTCATGCGCGCCCCTTTCTGAGGATAGGTAGGATCAAGATCTCCCATTGTTTTTAGATATCACATAACTTTTTGTCGGGGTTTACGCTTGCACATGTCGCGCATGTTTCACAACCTAGACTTTAGACAAGGCTTGTTGTTCTCGTATCTTGACCAGCTGTGTGGGTTCAAATCCAAAAAGCTCATTCATGCTGAATAAAAACGTACGCCTAAACCATGTCTACAAGTTAGGGGAACGCCATACGGGACCCATTGGTTATAGGTTGTGCAATGGAAGTGCAGTTTTGTAGTGCACTTGCTAAACACATTCAATGCAGCTCCAAGGGCTTGGCTTCGAGCAAAGGCGCCACTGAAGGTGTGTTGCGCGGGGGTTGCCGCTTTGGCAGCTATGGCCCTGACCCTGCTGGGCACGGATGGTTTTGGCCGCAGTGACGCGCGCGCGGTGTTACGTTCGTTTTTCAATGTGGATGCTGAAAGCATCCTGGCTCGCGCTTTGGTTGAGTTGGGAGTTAATGTTGGTTGATAAAACAACCAAACACCACCATGTGCAAGCTTAAAGGTCGCTAGGAATAACCACCTAGCGGCCTTTTTCTTTGATGCCTCGTTCCTTGTTGTGGCCGCAGCTACTTTAGGCCGGCTGTTTTAAATGATTAAGTAAATTCGCTCATCCAAAAATCAGCGCCATGCGCGAAGGCTTGGTCGGTTAAAAAATCGCAGCACGCTCTGATGCGTGCTAAGTTATGGGTGTCGGGGTGGGTGATGAGCCAGTACGCACGTGTCAAATGAACCTCCGTTGGCAAAACGCGAGTCAGAACTGCTGACTGTCGCGCCATGAAGTGAGGCAGAACACCCAGCCCAGCACCGCCCTCAATGGCTGTTAATTGGCTGATGACGTTGGAGATGTGTAGCCTGGGTTGGATGTTGCGGTCCACCATCGGTAGGTAATCCAGCTCAGAGGTCCACATCAGATCTTCTACATACCCGATCCAACCGTGTGCGAGCAGATCTTGTCGCGTGGTAATTGGTGCGTGCGATGCCAAGTAATTGCGGCTGGCGTAAATGCCCAATCCAAAGTCAATGAGTTTGCGTGCATAGACGCGACCCTGGTTGGGTCTAGCCATGCTGATGGCAATATCCGCTTCGCGCTTGGACAGACTGAATGAACGCGGGTTTGCCACCAGTTCGATGTTCAGGTCTGGGTGTTTGTTACTCAGATGCGCGAGTTGTGGCGCGAGGAAATAGGTGCCAAACCCCTCCGGTGTCCCCATCCTCACGTTGCCCGTTAGTTTCGATGTGTCTGCATGCAGTCGTGCCCCCATGCGAACCGTGAGAGATTCGATTTCTTCCGCATCCCCTAGCAAGGCTTCGCCCTCTGGCGTCAGCGCAAATCCTTCCGGTCGTCGCTCAAACAGTTTGACGTGCATCGCGTCTTCGAGTGCGCTGATGCGACGACTCAGCGTCGAGTGGTCAACCCCCATGCGGCGTGCGGCAAGCGTCAGTCGACCTGCACGCGCCATGGCGAGAAAGGATTGCAAGTTGTTCCAGTCAAAGTTGCTCATGTGAATTTGTGCACAGACAGATTGAGAAAATACATATTCTCGTGCAAAAAAATGTGCTGTATCTTCGCGCTTAGTTGTTCAAAGCCTAGAAAAACCAAAGGAGATATGCATGTCGTTGATTCAGAAACTCAAGAAACGCGCTGCCGAGAGTCGCCCTGTGCGCGTGGCTGTCATTGGGGCCGGTAAGTTTGGTTCAATGTACCTGTCGCAGGCGCCGCGCACCCCTGGTATCCATTTGGTCGCTGTGGCAGATCTTTCGCCCGACAGGGCGCGTGCGTCACTGGCACGTGTGGGCTGGGAGTCTCCTCGCTTCGCAGCCACCTCGCTGGCGCAAGCCGCCAAAGACGGCAGCACATTCATCACAGATGATGCGCCTTCGATCATCGCCAGTGACTATGTGGACATCGTGATTGATGCCACGGGCAGTCCTGCCGCTGGCATTGCGCACGCTTTGTTGTGCTGCGAGCATCGCAAGCACATCATCATGGTGAATGTGGAAGCCGATGTGTTGGCGGGGCCGTTGTTGGCGCGTCGCGCCAAAGAGGCCGGCATCATTTATTCGATGGCCTCTGGCGATCAGCCTGCCTTGATTGCAGAAATGGTCGACTGGGCACGCACCATCGGCATGGAGGTGGTGTGTGCAGGCAAGGGCACCAAATACCTACCTATCTACCACCAAAGCACGCCCGATACCGTCTGGGGCCACTACGGCTTCAATGCGGACCAGGTGGCAGGCGGTGACTTCAATGCGCAGATGTTCAACAGTTTCTTGGATGGCACCAAGTCTGCGCTTGAAATGGCGGCTGTTGCCAATGGCTGCGAGCTGACGCCCCCCAAAGATGGCTTGTATTTTCCGCCCTGTGGCGTTGATGATTTGCCGCACATCCTGCGCCCGCGTTCTGACGGTGGCATCTTGGCGCAAAAGGGCATGGTCGAAGTGGTGTCCTCGATTGAGCGAGATGGTCGTCCCGTTTTCCGTGATTTGCGTTGGGGCGTGTATGCGGTCTTTGAAGCACCGAGCAAATATGTGATGGATTGCTTCCAGCAGTACGGCCTTAAAACGGATTCGACAGGCAAGTACGCCGCAATGTACAAGCCCTATCACCTGATTGGTTTGGAGCTGGGCATTTCAGTGGCGAGCATCGCTGTGCGTCAAGAAGCAACCGGCGCAACCGGTGAGTGGCGCGGCGATGTGGGCGCAACAGCCAAGCGAGCGCTTAAAAAGGGCGAAAAGCTGGATGGTGAAGGCGGCTTTACGGTCTACGGCAAGTTGATGCAAACCGAGGACTCTTTGCGACTCAATGCCCTGCCGATTGGTTTGGCACACAACATGATTCTCAAGCGCGACATTGCAGCGGGCGAAGTGGTGACTTGGAATGATGTGGAGTTTGACGCGACCAAACAAGCCGTGGCCATTCGACGCGAACAAGAGGCGCTGTTCCGCAAGGAAATGAAAGCGTGACCCTAACCTGAGCTGACACACATTTCTACAACGAAGGAGACAACCATGAAGTTAATGAAAAAAATCCAAGGCGCCGTACACACCTGTTTGCTGCCCTTGTGCGTGGCAAGTTTTGTTTTTGGTGCGACGGCACATGCGCAAGATGTGCGAGAGCGTGTGATCAAGTTTTCTCATGTGCAACCTAAAAATAGTCACATGGATGCAGGTGCACAGAAATTTGCAGACTTGGTCGCTCAAAAGAGCAACAAGAAAATCACTGTTCGTGTTTATCCAGGCGGTTCGCTAGGGGGCGACATCCAAACCTTGTCTGCCTTGCAAGGCGGCACGATCGAAATGACGACCATGCCTCCCGGTCTGATGATTGGACTCAGCAAGGAATATGCGGTCTTCGATTTACCGTTCTTGTTTAATTCATTCCAAGAAGCCGACGAATTTTTGGATGGTCCCATGGGCAAATCGATGTTGGATAAAACACCGGCAGGTGTGATTGGCTTGGCATATTGGGACCATGGTTTTCGCAACCTGACCAACAACCGCCGTCCAGTGACGCGTGCTGAAGATTTCCAAGGTCTCAAGATCCGAGTCGCTCAGTCGCCGATGATCATCAACACCATCAATGGCCTAGGCGCCAATGCCACGCCGATGTCGTTCACCGAACTGTATGCGGCGCTCGAATCACGCGCGGTGGATGGCCAAGAAAACCCGACCTCTGTCATCGAAGCCAACAAGTTCTTTGAAGTGCAGAAATACCTCACGCTCTCGCGTCACCAGTACAACCCGCTGATTGTGCTGAGCAGTCGAAAGATGTGGGACCAACTCACCCCAGATGAACGAAAAATCCTGACCGATGCGGCGATTGAAGCGCGTGCATATCAGCGCACAGTTTCTCGCGACATGGACAGCAAGGCCCTCGCATCGCTGAAGGCTGCAGGCATGCAGGTGTCAGAGATTTCTGAGGCTGAGCGCAAGAACATGATCGAAAAGTTGAAACCCGTGTCGGAAAAATTAGCCAAAGATATTGGTGAACCGCTGGTCAAGCAAGTGCGTGCCGAGATGGACCGAATCCGCGCTGCTAGCAAATAAGGGCATCGCGCCATTCGTCAAGATTTCGGGCAACTCGCCCGAAATCTTGATTCAAATCAAAGGCCTGAGGGCTTGCGCGGTTTGTTGCAGCAAAGGCAGCCAGCGTGTCGCTAAATCTGGTGCGTTGGTGGCTGCACCTGAACGCACCAAGTTCAGCGCCGCCACCGTGTCGCCACGCTGATTGCGCAGCGGCACGGCCAGAGCGTCGACCCCTAATTCATGCTCTTGTGTCGCCAAGCAGTAATCTTGCTTGGCGATGTGCTTGAGTTTTTGCTTCAAATCTTTCGCCTGTGTGGCCGTGTGCGCAGTTAAGCGACTCAATGGATTGGCCTCTAGCCATGCTTTCATCTCTGGCGGTGTCAAGTTGGCCAGTAACACTTGCCCCGTCGATGTGGCATGTGCGGGCAACCGTGTTCCCACATGCAGGCCGTAGGCCAGCACGTGATGGCTGGCTTTGATAGGCAAGTCGGGCCCTTGCCAGATGCCTCTGGCCACAATGATCACCGCATCGTTTTGCAGCACCGCGACAGAACATGACAGTTGCGTGGCTAAGCTCAGCTGATGCAAAGTGGGCTGAACCGCGCGCGGCAATCGAGCGCCTGACAAATAACTCCCCGCAAACCCCAGCACTTTGGCGGACAGCCAGTAATACTGACCATCGGTTTCCAAATACCCCAAGTGGGTGAGTGTGAGCAGATGCCTGCGTGCGGTTGCGCGGGTCAGGCCGGTGCGTTGTGCGGTGAGTGTCGCGTTGAGGCGTTGGCGTTCGGTGTCAAAACTTTCTAACACGGCCATGCCACGGGCCATGCCTTCGATCCAGTCAGCTTTGTTCATGGTGCTTTGTTGTTTGTAGGTTGCGCGATGATCGTGCAATGATTCTAATCACCGCGCATCATTGCCGGTCGGACTTTGCGTTAAATCAAATACGCCTTTAATCTCACAGCACTTCTAAATACACAAGGATTTGAGACATGCGTACACAAGTGGTGATTGTTGGTGCGGGCCCTTCGGGCTTGTTGTTGGGTCAGCTGTTGCACAAGGCGGGCGTGGATGCCATCATTTTGGAACGCCAAAGCCCAGACTATGTGTTGGGCCGCATTCGTGCGGGCGTGCTGGAGCAAGTGACCTTGGACGTGCTGGCTCAAGCGGGCGTTGACCAACGCATGAACAAAGAAGGCTTGGTGCATACCGGCTTTGATTTGTTGTTCAAAGGTGAGCGTCACCGCATCGATTTGGCCGGCCTCACAGGCGGTCAAAAAGTGATGGTGTACGGCCAAACCGAAGTGACGCGTGATTTGATGGATGCACGTCAAGCAGCTGGCTTGACCTCGATCTACGAAGCAGACGATGTGCAGATCCACGACTTTGACAGCGATCACCCCAGCGTCAGCTACAGCAAGGACGGCAAAACCCACACCATCTCGTGTGACTTCATTGCGGGTTGCGATGGCTTCCACGGCGTGTGCCGTGCCAGCGTGCCGCGTAAGTCGATTCAAGAGTTTGAAAAGGTGTACCCCTTCGGTTGGTTGGGCGTGTTGTCAGACACACCACCCGTGCATGAAGAATTGATTTATGCCAACAGCGCACGTGGCTTTGCACTGTGCTCACAGCGCAGTCTCACGCGCAGCCGTTACTACTTGCAAGTGCCATTGACCGACAAGGTCGAGCAGTGGAGCGACGATGCGTTCTGGGGTGAGTTGCGCAACCGCTTGGACCCCGAAGCGCGCGACAACTTGGTGACTGGCCCCAGCATTGAAAAAAGCATTGCGCCTTTGCGCAGCTTTGTGACTGAGCCCATGCGCTTTGGCACTTTGTTCTTGGCGGGTGATGCCGCCCACATCGTGCCACCCACTGGTGCCAAGGGTTTGAACTTGGCTGCCACCGATGTGAAGTATTTGTCGGATGCACTGATTGAGGCCTGTGTCGAAAAATCACATGCGGGCATTGACCATTACTCCACCCGTTGTTTGGCGCGCATCTGGCGTGCAGAGCGCTTCTCTTGGTGGTTCACCAGCTTGATGCACCGCTTCCCAGATCAAGGTGAGATTGGTCAGAAGTTCCAAGAGGCTGAGTTGGATTACCTCATCAACAGCGAATCAGGGTCGCGCACGGTGGCTGAAAACTATGTGGGCTTGCCACTGAATTTCGGCGAATAAGCTCAGCAGAGCCCAAATGAAAAAGCCTGATGGTTGACCCATCAGGCTTTTTTCAATTCAAGAACTGTTGTGTGACCTTACTTCACCGGCAACATGTGTTGCGCGAAAAATGCCTTGAGTTCATCGCGTGCACTGAGCGGGAAGATGCCAGCCACATACTGATCTGGGCGCACGATGACGATGGCGCCATCCTGATGGATTTCGCGATCGCGGAAGATGTCACGCCCATGGCCTGATGCAAAGATTTGGTTCACATCGACAAGACCAAACGGTGTTTTGATGGGCTTGAAGACCGCAGGAACATGGCCTGGTTCCACCTGGGTGTAGTCTTGTTGGTAGATCACCTTGGCGTCAAAGATGGCATCTGTGTCGCTATCTTTCGGTGTGTATTTGACGCGAGGTGACTCTGCGTCGCTTTCCCACCATTGTGCGAAGTCTGCAATCAAGGTGCCAGACGTTGCTGGCGCTGCGCCATCCGCAAACACATACACACGCCATCGGCCATCGGCCTCATGCAAGTGGCCCAGGTGACGCCAACGGTTGTCAGCGCGTCGCATCACCTCGGTCGATTTGAAGCGTTTGCCAATCGGAAAACCTGTTGCCAAATTCTGGTGCTCAAGGCCTGCGACGATCTGGTTCTTGGGGTACTGCGTCATGAATCCCATGGGGAACTCAATGGTTTTTTCGTACCAACGCGCCAAGTCTTGCGGGTCATCCCATTCTTCGACAGGGCGGGCCATGAGTGTGGACCACTCTTTGTCGAAGTTGATGAGGTCTTGTGCAATCACGCGACGCTCGGACGAATACGTGTCGAGCAGTGATGCAGGTGCACGGCCTTCAAGCACCGCCGCGAGTTTCCATGACAGGTTCCAGCCGTCTTGAATTGACACGTTCATGCCTTGGCCGGCTTTGGCCGAGTGTGTGTGGCAGGCATCGCCCATGATGAAGGCGCGGGGATGCTGCTGGCCAACGTGCTCAGCGGGCACGTTGTCAAAGCCTGTGGTCACGCGATGCGCCACTTCGTAGACCGACCACCAAGCAATGCTCTTCACATCCAAGGTGTAGGGATGCAGGATGGCATTGGCGCGACGGATGATTTCGTCGAGACTGGTTTTGCGAATTTCACCCGCATCGTTCTCGTCCAGGTTGCCGAGATCGACGTACAAGCGTGAGAGGTAGCCACCTTCGCGAGGGATCAGCAGGATGTTGCCTGCGCTGTGTGACTGAATAGAACACTTCACCTGAAAGTCTGGGAAGTCCGTGTTGCACAACACGTCGATCACGCCCCAGGCATGCAGGGAGGCATCGCCTTCTAGTTTGTGGCCGAGTGCGGTGCGCACGTTGCTGCGTGCACCATCGCCACCCACCAAATATTTGGCGCGCACAGTGCGCACTTCGCCTTGGCGTGGGCCTGCGATGTATTTGATGCGAGCGGCCACTGGGTATTCATGGCTCTCGTCAATTTCTAAGTCGACAAATTCAACGCCGTAATCGGGCAGGACTTTGCCTGGTGCTTGTTCTGCATAACCCAAGAAGTAATCCAAGACACGTGATTGGTTCACATAGATATGTGGAAACTCACTCACGCCATGGGCGTCATCGGGCACGCGCGAGACCCGCACAATGTTTTCGGGGTTCTTTTCGTCGGGTTTCCAAAAGCACATCTCGACGTTGCGGTAAGCCTCATCCACGATGGCGTTGGCAAAGCCAAATGCTTGGAAGGTTTCGACCGAGCGGGCCTGAATGCCGTCAGCTTGTCCTTGGGTCAGGCGGCCTTCGCGTCGCTCGATCGCGCGCACGTTGATGCTGGGGAAGTGGGCGAGCTGTGCCGCAACGGTCACGGCAGCAGGGCCTGTGCCAACGATGAGCACATCCATCTCATCAGGAATCTCTGCTGGGCGGTTGATGCCGTGGCCGGCGGCTGGTTTGATGCGGGGGTTTTCTGAAACGTAACCGCGGTGGTGGAACTGCATGATTTGTCTCCTATATCTACGAAGCCTGAGGCGTTAGAGGTTGGTTTTTTATTTCACAGTTTGTCTCTATAATTGAAACATGCTATCAAATATAGAAATAGTCTAACTGAGACATGACATTCAACGCAAGCACTCAAGGGGTGACCCGATGACAAAACTTCAAACTGTGAATTCGCGTGGGATCAAAGCAGACGCAGGCTCTCAGACTTTGGCGCGAGGCCTTGCAGCGCTAGAAATCATTGGCAGCGTGCCTCAGCCCATTAGTGTTGCAGCGCTGTCGCAACAGTTGAACATTCACCGCTCCATGGGCTACCGCCTTGTCAAGACGCTGGAGCAGAGTGGCTTTGTGGAACGCGATGTGTCGGGTGGACTCATCGTCGGTTCTAAGCTGGCCATCCTCGCGCGCGGCGTTGCCAAAGACTTGCGCTCGGCAGCAGCCCCTGAACTTGCAGCCATTGCCGAGGCGCTGGAGATGACGGCTTTTTTGGTGGCCTATGACGGTGAATTCGCCGTGACATTGAGCAGTGCAGAACCGAAAAACCTAGAGACAACCTTGGGCAAGAAGCCAGGTAGTCGACATGCCGTGGGTCAGGGGGCGCCGGGTAAGGTGATTCAGTCGCTGTTAAAGCCAAAAAAATTCCCACCGCAACCCTTTGAGGTGAGTGAAAACGAGGTGATCCATGGCATTGCGTCCATTGCGGTGCCGCTGCATCTCTCCAGTGGTCAGCCCGCGGCGATTGCGGTGCTTTACATACCGCACAAGGTGAATGAGGCCAAGGTGGCCAAGGCTCTCACGGCGGCAGCGAATCGGATTTTCGCGGTGATGGGCTAATTGTTAATCGCCGATTGCTTCGTGGCTGTCGAGGTTTTGCAGCAAGGTGTCGAGCGTGTCATACACCTGTTGCAACTGCTTGACGCCCACTTTCTTTTCAAGCTCCAGGTATTCGCGCTCGATGATGGGGGCGATGCTTTTTCCAAGCTTCTTCGTGGCTGCAGTGACGGTCACTTTGACGCGACGCTGATCGTGCGCCATGCGTTCACGTTTGATCAAGCCAGCCTCTTCCATGCGCATCAGCACCCCAGCGATGCTGGGGCTGGAAATCAAGCAACGCTCGCACAACTGACGCGGCTCCAAGCCATCTTCATCTAGCAGCACGCGCAGAATTCGCCACTGCTGCTCGGTCACGCCGTGCTGATTCAGCACGGGGCGAAAACGGCTCATCAAGGCTTCCCTTGATTGCAGGAGGAGGTGGGGCAAATTCTTATGCCGAAGCGGGCTTTTCATAGGTTTAAATCAGGGTTGAGCGATTGAACTGTACCGAATTCAAGACGAGCCTGAGGATTAGGCTGAAGGTAATCTAGGGATAACACCAATGAAAGTCTATCCAAGATGGATTGACTTACTAACAAGTGAGTGTTCTAATTACGTACATGTTAGCAAAACGTATCACCTCAAAGAATTGACCATGTCGAATATTTTTCAAATGCCTCAGGGTGGAACTGTGTATGGCACCTTGTTGAACCATCGCGAAGCCTTGGCGGCTTTGGGTGATCAGGTGGATGTGGCGCCCTACAAGGCGCCACCCAAAGCACCGATTTTGTATATCAAACCGCGCAATACCTGGGCCCAAAGTGGCGATGCGGTGGTGGTGCCATCGGATGCGCCCGAGCTGCAAATGGGGGCAACGTTGGGGCTGGTCATTGGCCGTGTGGCTTCTAAGGTGAGCGTTGCGGATGCGTTGAACCACGTGGCTGGCTATGTGGTGTTGAACGACATCAGCGTACCGCATGACTCGTTTTATCGCCCCTCTATGCGCTTCAAATGCCGTGATGGTTCTTGCCCCATGGGGGCCTTTGTGCCGCGTGATGCGGTGGCCAATCCTGACGCGCTCGCCATGACCGTGGCGATTGATGGCGTGGTGGTGCAGCAAACGGATACCGGGGGGCGCATCCGTTCGGTGGCTCAGTTGTTGGCGGATGTCACAGAATTCATGACCTTGCATCCGGGCGACATCCTCAGCATTGGCGTGTCTGCCCATTCCCCACTCGCCCATGCGGGACAACGCGTGACGATCACAGTGGATGGTGTGGGACAACTTGAAAATACTTTGGTTTCGGAGGCATTGGTATGAAGCGCGCAAAAGTGGCATTCGGTGGCGCCATTCATGAAGCCTACGAGCACCCTGCAGGTTTGAAGTTGGCCGATGGCCGCGTGGTCGCTGAAGATGCGGTGGTTTGGTTGCCGCCTTTTGAGGTAGGCACCATCATCGCTTTGGGCTTGAATTATGCAGACCATGTGAAAGAACTCTCCAAAGAGTTGACGGTTACCGCCAAAGACGAGCCTCTGGCTTTTCTCAAAGGTCGCAGTTCTTTGATTGGTCATCGTGCGCAAACCCGTCGTCCTGAAGGCGTTGCCTTCATGCACTACGAGTGCGAGCTGGCGGTGGTGATTGGACGCACTGCAAAAAATGTCAAACGCGAAGAGGCGATGGTCTACGTTGCAGGCTACACCGTGGCCAATGACTATGCGATTCGCGATTACTTGGAAAACTATTACCGTCCCAACCTGCGCGTGAAAAACCGCGATGGTGGCACGGTGTTGGGGCCTTGGTTTGTGGATGCCGCAGATGTGGCTGACCCACACGCTTTGTCGCTGCGCACGCTGGTCAATGGTGTTGTCACGCAGCAAGGCAACACCGCTGATTTGATTTCAGATATCCCGACGTTGATTGAATATCTGAGCGGCTTTATGACGCTCAACCCAGGGGATGTGATCTTGACGGGGACGCCAGATGGCGTGGTCAACGTCAACGTCGGCGATGAAGTGGTCACCGAAATCGATGGCATCGGTCGGTTGGTCAACACCATCGTGGCAGATGCCACGTTTGGTCGTTAATTTTTTTGGATGTAGGAGAAGCATATGCGTATCGAACACTTGATCAACGGCAAAGCCGTCGGCGCCAATCAGTACTTTGAGACGGTGAATCCAGCAACACAAGAGGTCTTGGCTGAAGTCGCCAGCGGCACAGCAAACGAAGTCAACGCGGCTGTGCAAGCTGCCAAAGACGCCTTTCCAGCCTGGGCCGCACGTCCCACGACTGAGCGCGCAAAAATCATGCGCAATCTGGGTGACTTGATTGCCAAGCATGTGCCCGAAATCGCACAAGCCGAAACCAAAGACACAGGCCAAACCATCAGCCAAACTGGCAAACAGTTGGTGCCGCGTGCTGCCGATAATTTTTACTACTTCGCTGAAATGTGCACGCGTGTGGATGGCCACACTTACCCAACGCCAACGCATCTGAACTACACCTTGTTCCACCCCGTGGGTGTGTGCGCCTTGATTTCCCCTTGGAACGTGCCGTTCATGACATCCACGTGGAAAGTCGCACCTTGCTTGGCGTTTGGCAACACTGCCGTGCTGAAGATGAGCGAGTTGTCGCCTTTGACGGCGGCCCGATTGGGTGAGTTGGCCCTTGAGGCCGGTGTGCCTGCCGGTGTGCTGAATGTGGTTCATGGTTACGGCAAAGAGGCTGGCGAGCCGCTGTGTGCACACCGCGATGTGCGTGCCATTTCTTTCACAGGCTCCACCGTGACGGGCAATCGCATTGTGCAAGCCGCGGGTCTCAAAAAGTTCAGCATGGAACTCGGTGGCAAATCACCGTTTGTGATTTTTGAAGATGCCGATCTCGATCGCGCCTTGGATGCTGCTGTGTTCATGATCTTCAGCAACAACGGCGAGCGCTGCACAGCAGGTAGCCGTATCTTGGTGCAAAAGAGCATCTATGCCGACTTCGCCGCTAAGTTTGCCGAGCGTGCCAAACGCATCGTGGTGGGTGACCCCTTGGACGACAAAACCATCATTGGCCCCATGATCAGCCAAGGTCATTTGGCCAAGGTGCGCAGCTACATCGAATTGGGCACGAAAGAGGGCGCGTCTATTTTGTGCGGTGGTTTGGATGCCCCCGAGTTGTCCGCGCATTTGCAAAAAGGCAATTTCGTTCGTCCCACCGTGTTTGCTGATGTGGACAACCGCATGCGCATTGCGCAAGAAGAAATCTTTGGCCCCGTGGCGTGTTTGATTCCATTCACCGACGAAGCCGATGCCATCCGCCAAGCCAACGACATTGAATACGGTTTGTCCAGCTATGTGTGGACCGAGAACATTGGCAAAGCCCACCGCGTGGCTGCCGCCATTGAAGCGGGCATGTGCTTTGTGAACAGCCAAAACGTGCGCGATTTGCGTCAGCCATTTGGCGGCACCAAGGCCAGCGGCACAGGTCGCGAAGGTGGCACCTGGAGTTACGAAGTGTTTTGCGAACCCAAAAACGTGGCCGTGTCGATGGGCAGTCACCACATTCCACACTGGGGAGTTTGATCATGGGCCAACTCGCATTAGCCGCCAAAATCACACACGTGCCCAGCATGTACCTGAGCGAGCAGCCAGGTCCGCGCTTTGGCACACGTCAAAGCGCCATTGATGGCCACAAAGAAATCAGCCGTCGCTGTCGCGAAATGGGTGTGGACACCTTGGTGGTGTTTGACACGCATTGGCTGGTCAATGCGAATTACCACATCAACTGCGC
>Ga0228703_1000294_pt1 | contig 39011 bp, 39 predicted proteins | sample McNCre217_Aug_MG_3_FD_178020 | JGI IMG/M metagenome (GOLD analysis project Ga0228703, IMG submission 178020) | Freshwater microbial communities from McNutts Creek, Athens, Georgia, United States - 29-17_Aug_MG | ecosystem: Environmental > Aquatic > Freshwater > Creek | place: USA: Georgia...
TTCAGACATTGGCCTCGCAGATGTCTGAATTAACAGGAGGAGAAGATGGTTTAAGTTTCAAACTTCCGGCGCTGTTAATGCCCAGTACCGAATTTGCTGAAGAACCATTCCTAGGCGTTACGCTCGATGGTCGTTTGCTTTCCTATTATTTAATCTTTGTGATTGCACTGGTGTCGGTGCTTGCACTGCTGCGCATCGTCAATTCACCCTTTGGTCGAGTTCTGCAAGCTATCCGAGAAAACGAATTCCGTGCCGAGGCAATTGGATATCGTGTGGTGCTGTTCCGAACCTTGTCGAGTGTGATTTCAGCTTTATTTGCGTGTCTGGCTGGGGTCTTGCTGGCACTCTGGTTGCGCTACAACGGACCTGATACATCGTTGAGTTTTGAAATCATGATGGACGTGCTTTTGATCGTGGTCATTGGTGGCATGGGAACAATTTATGGTTCAGTGATCGGATCCGTGCTTTTTATGTTGGCGCAAAGCTACTTGCAAGACTTGCTGCGCATCTGCAGCGAAGCTGCGATCGACATCCCCTTTTTGTCGGCGTTGCTATCGCCCGACCGTTGGCTGATGTGGTTGGGTGTGTTGTTTGTGTTGTCGGTTTACTATTTTCCGACGGGCGTGGTGGGGCGGCTACGTTCCTGAATATAAGTACACCTGATTGATTTACCTGTGACACGTCTCACGCATACCGCTTAAGCAAGTCGCTCAGGTGTTCAGCCGCTGGCGTCAGCGGCAGATTGGCTCTTCGTAAAAAAACGATAGGTGGCGCAGTCAGACGTTCACGCACTGGGATCACCTGCAGTGCATGCTGCGTCAATGCAAATTCAGCCCACTGGCGCGGCAGCATGGTCAACAAGTCCGAGTGCGCCAACGCCACCAGCAACGACATGGCCGAATTCGCTTGAAGCCGAATCTGAGGCACCCCCAGTTTGAAGCGTGAAAAAACTTCGTTGAGATCTTCAGCCGCAATCACATCCAACGACGGCGTGGCCCAATCGGCCAGGCTGAGCTCCTTCAGGGATCGGGCGGCTGCCAACGGGTGTCCTTTGCGGCCAACCACAATGCGCGTATTTTCAAAAAGAGTCTCAGCGATCAAGCCTGCAGCAGGGGCAGCTTGCGAGGCTGCGCCTAAATAAAAATCGATGGTGCCATTGCGCAATCCCGGCTCAATCGCTGGGTAGAGGCCCTCGATGATCTTGAGCGTCACGCCAGGATAGCGCTGACGAAACGGGCCCAACGCGCCGGGCAGCATGCCCAGGTGGGGCATGATGGACAGACCGGCCACCACCGTGCCCTGAACCCCGCCTTGAGCCTGTGCCATTTCTTCGTCAGCCCGTCTTAACTCATTGATGGCCGAGCTGGCGCGTTGGTAAAAAAGCCGACCCATCGGTGTCAACACCATGCCACGGGCCTCGCGCTCAAACATGGGATGACCTAGCTCTCGCTCCAAATTTCGAATACTGCGCGTCAGGCCTGACTGTGCGACATCCAAATGCCTGGCCGCACCACGTAAGCTGCCACGTTCCACAATGGCAACCAGATCGCGCAGTTGGTTGAGTTTCATAAAAGTGTTCTATTTTTGTGAACAGAGAGCATATTTTGCCCTCTCTTTGAGAACCCTAAGTCGTTCTAGACTCTGCGCAAGATCGCTTACCGTCAAGCGGCGCCCACCCCACGGAGACACACATGACATTTCGCCCTCGCCACGGCTTGAGCCGTCGCTGCCTAGGAATTGCGACCTTTGCGGTTTTGACCATGCTCAGCACGGGAGCTCTGGCTCAAAGTTGGCCCAGTAAGACGGTCAAGATGGTTGTCCCAGTGGGGGCTGGTTCTGCGCCTGATGTGATCGCCCGTCTCTTGGGTGAGCGCCTGAGTCAAGCCTGGGGCCAAGGCCTGGTGGTGGACAACCGACCTGGCGCGGGCGGTATTCCAGGCATGTCGGCTTTGGCACGCGCTGCCAACGATGGCTACACCATTGGCTTTGTGCCTGCAGCGATGGGCACCATCACGCCGTTGGTCTATAAAAATCCTCAGTTCAATCCTGAGACTGACCTGACCTCGGTTGCGACCATTGGCACCAGCCCCTTGGTGTTGGTGGCGAATGCAACGTCAGGCTTCAACAACCTACAAGACTTGGCACGTTTTGCCCGAGCCAACCCCGGCAAGGCCAACTTCGCCGCGCCACAGCCCAACTCGCTGCCGCACTTGGCAGGTGAAATGGTGAACAAAGCTGGCAATATGGGAATGACGACCGTGCCTTACCCCACACCGCCCGCCGCATTGGCAGGGCTGTTGGGCGGTGACGTGTTGATGACCACCGATGGCATACCTGGTCTGATTAGCCAAATTAAAAATGGCCGACTCAAGGCCCTGGCAGTCACGTCCGCCCAACGTTTACCAGGCTTGGATATTCCCACTGTGGCCGAGACCTATCCCGGCTACGAAGCCATTGGTTGGTTCCAAATCATTGTTCCCGTGGGGACTCCTGCTGCGGTCATCGACAAGATCAATGCCGACGTCAACCGTATCATCAATATGCCGGATATGGTCGCTCGTTTGAATGACATGGGCGTCTATCCTCGCACCGACTCTCCAGCTGGCGCGCGTGACTTCTTTGCTTCGCAGCAACGGGCCATGAAGAAGCTGGTCACCGATCTCGGTATTCAACCCCAGTGAATCTCACCTTTTTATTCATAGAAATTTGCCATGAAACTGATCAGTTATACGTATGAAAACGCCACCCGTTACGGCATCTTGCTGGACCGAGGCGTGGTGGATGTGCGTCACTGCATGGACGCAGCACCTGCGACCATCAATGACTTTTTTGCGCTGGCTTGTGGCAACACAGCGTTGATGGCCAGCATGGCCCAGCGTGCAGCAACGGCCCCTGCTGTGGCGCTGGATCAGGTGAGTTTGCTCCCATGTGTGCCCCGTCCCAGCAAAATCATTTGCTTGGGCGTCAACTATCACGACCACGCGGCAGAAGGCGGCAACAAGGTGGCAGATTACCCCACCATCTTTTTTCGCGGTCCTTCTTCGTTGCTGGCGCAAGGTGGCACCATTCCAATTCCTGCCATCTCCACATCGCTGGACTACGAAGCGGAACTGGCTTTGGTGATTGGCAAGACCACCCGCAATGTGAGCGAGGCAGAGGCGCTTGACGCAGTGTTTGCCTACGCCTGCTTCAATGATGCGACCTTTCGCGACTACCAACGTAAAACGACTCAGTGGACCGTGGGCAAGAACTTTGATCAAACAGGTGGCTTTGGCCCCCACCTGGTCACTGCCGACGAATTGCCGCCCGGCTGCGTGGGTCTGCACATTGAGTCCCGCCTCAATGGCAAGGTGATGCAAAGCGCCACCACGACGGACATGGTGTTCCATGTGGCGCCCACGATTGCCATGATGTCCGCCTGCATGACGCTGGAGCCCGGAGACGTGATCGTCATGGGCACACCCGCAGGCGTGGGTTACGCACGCAAACCGCCCGTATGGATGCAACCCGGCGACACGATCGAGATTGAGATTGAAGGTATCGGTGTTCTTCGCAACCAAGTTGGCCTGAGCTCCGCCCCATGAAAAACATCACCCGAAACAATCTCACAGACACCGTCAAAAGCAGCTTTTCCAACATTGAGGACGAGCGGCTCAGACACTTGGTCAACCGCCTGTCGCACCACCTGCACGCATTTGCCAGCGAGACACAGCTGACCCATGAAGAGTGGCGCGAAGGGATTGCCTTTTTGCATCGCGCTGCTGACATCAGCAGCCCCTCTCGTAGCGAGTTCACCCTTTTGTCCGATGTGTTGGGTTTGTCGTCGCTGGTTGATCTGATGGCTGCTCGACCAGGCGCGACCGAGGGTAGCGTGCTGGGGCCCTTTCACACCCGAGGTTCGCCCTGGATGGACAACGGCAGCAACCTGATTCGCAACAATCCTGGTGACCCCGTGTTGATTCGCGGCCGCGTGACCGACATTCATGGCCAAGCGCTGCCAGAAGCCACCATTGATTTCTGGCAAAACGCCGACAACGGCATGTACTGGCAAATGGATGACACGCAGCCGCAGGACAACCTGCGTTGCCAGATGAAGGTGTTACCGGATGGGCACTTCGAGCTTGTCACCATCCGCCCGCGCCCCTACCTGGTGCCCACTGACGGACCCGTGGGCGAACTGCTGCGCGTGTCACACCGCGATGCGTGGCGTCCTGCGCATTACCACGTGATTGTGGAAGCCCCTGGCTACCGCAGCCTGATCACCGAAGTGTTTGACAGCTCGGATCCATGGGTCGACAAAGACGCCGTTTTTGGCGTTCGCGCCTCACTGGTGTGCGACTTCAAAAGCGAGTCCGATTCGCACACCGCTGCACGCCTGGGTCTGCCTGCGCAGTACTTCGCAATTGACCTGCCGATTCGGCTGGCCCGCGAAGATTGAGTTCAACGCCTCGTTTCATTCACCCGCAAACCCTCCCCATGGCCTCAACACTCACCACCGACGTCCTCATTGCAGGCGGCGGTCCTTGCGGCCTCATGCTGGCCAACGAACTGGGACGGCGCAACATCCGCTGCCTGCTGGTGGACACCAAGCCAGGCACCGCCTTCAACCCGCAGGCCAACGCGACCCAAGCGCGGACCATGGAGCACTTCCGGCGCCTGGGTTTTGCGCAAGAAATTCGCAGCATGGGTTTGCCGCCCGATCACCCAACTGACATTGCGTACCTCACCCGCTTTGCGGGCACCGAGTTGGCACGCTTACGCTTGCCCACCGCAGCGGCTGCACCGCAAGCGATTAAAAACATGTCGGGATCTTGGAGTGCGGCAGAGCTGCCACACCGCGTTTCACAAAAATACGTTGAAGTCTGCCTTCACCGTCACGCACAACAACAGCCCAGTGTCGAGATGCGTTACGGCTGGCAACTCAAAGAATTCAAAGACGTGAGCACAGGCGTGGAGGCGGTGGTGCAAGCGGTTGAGGGTGATGAGCCGGTTCATGTGAATGCGGCCTACCTGATCGGTGCAGACGGCGCACGTAGCTTTGTGCGCGCACAGCTGGGCATTGCCTGGGGCGGCGCCACGGGGTTCAAGCGCAAATTCATGGGCGGCAAGATGCTGGCTGTGTACCTCAAGGCGCCCGACTTTTATGCCCGCAACCCCAACGATCGCGCCTGGATGTATGTGGTGGTCAATCCGCAGTTGCGGGCTTTCATCATGTCTGTCGATGGGGTGAGTGAATTCGCCTTTCACATCCAAATGGCCGATGACGCTGCCACCGATGCGCTGACTGAAGCGGATGCGCGACGTTTGTTCGCGCAGGCTTTTGGGCAAGACATTGACATCGAAATTCTGTCCATGGCGACTTGGCTGGCGGGTCATGCGCTGGTGGCCGAGTCTTTCCAGCGCGGCCGCGTCTTTTTGGGAGGCGATGCTGCGCATCTGTTCACGCCCACAGGGGGATTGGGTTACAACACCGCAGTGGAAGATGCGGTCAATCTGAGCTGGAAACTGGCCAGCGTGCTCAAGGGGCAGGCGGGGCCCGCCTTGCTGGACAGCTACGAACGCGAACGCCACCCCTTGGCCGTGCGCAACACAGGCTATGCCCGGCAGTTTGCCGACTCGATTGGTTTGTTTGAAGCCGTAGCGGAATTAGAAGACGACAGCCCTGAAGGTGAGCAAGCACGCGCGCTGGCTTCAGACTATCTGAACGGTCATGTGCGACGTGAGTTCAATATTCCGGGGGTGACCTTTGGTGGTCGCTATGACCACAGTCCCGTCATCTGCAGCGATGGCACCTTGGCCCCGCCCGATGCTGCCAACACCTACATCCCCTGCGCGACGCCGGGGGGACGGCCACCACATGTCTGGTTGTCTGACGGACGCTCGCTGTATGACACGTTTAACTTTGAGTGGACCTTGCTGGTGTTGGGGGATGCGCCTCCTGAAACCCAGGCCTTTGAGTTGGCAGCCCAAGCCAAGGGCATTGATCTGAAAGTGGTGCGACATGCCAACAGCTATCTCCTCGCTTTGTACGAAGCCCCATTGACCTTGATTCGGCCTGATCAAATTGTGGCTTGGCGCGGCCACGATGACACCCACGCCAAGGTCATCCTCGCCCAGTTACTGGGTGAATGAAAACTCACTCTGCATAGCCAGGATTGACACGATCCAACACCCGCATCATGGCTTCAAAGTAGAGGCGCTCGCGCTCGGCGCGTGAATGGCGGTCGTCTTTGCTGGGGGTGCGCACACGGTCAATCACGCGCTCTTCCAAGATGTTCAAAGGTTTGCCCGTGCTCATGGCGAGCACTTGGGTGCGGCATGCTTTTTCTAGCTTGTAGAGCAAGCGGTAGGCCTGCGCCACGGTGTCGCCCACGGTGATGACGCCATGGTTTTTCAAGAACATGACGGACTTGTCTTTCAGTAGGGACGCCAAGCGCTCGCCTTCGTTCAGCGATGAAGCCAGCCCGGTGTAGGTGTCGTCATACGCAATGCGTTCATGAAAAAACGCAGCGGTTTGGGTCGCAGGTAGCAAGCGGTTGTCTTGCAACATATTGAGTGCCAGCGCCCAAGGCTGGTGGGTGTGCAAGACCACCTTGGCGCCTGTGAGTCGGTGCAGGGGTGCGTGGATGCTGCGTGCAGACAGTTCAACCACACCGTGACCTTCCAAGGTTTCACCCGCCTCGTTGAACACCATGAGGTCGCTGGCCCGTGCTTCAGACCAGTGCAAACCAAATGGCAACACCATGTATTGGTCTTCACGCCCCGGCACAATCATTGTGAAATGGTTGTCGATGCCTTCGTCAAAGCCATCGTGCACGGCGAGTCGCAAAGCCGCAGCCAGATGGATCTTGGCTTGTTGGATGGGATCAGGATTTGAGGCGCTGTGCAGTGCATGGACGGACATGATGTTCCTTTTCAAAGAAGCATGAAAACTGCAATCAGCGTAACGGAAAATTCAAAAAAAGACAGCACCTAGATGACCGATGTGTCACCTAGGTTGGCGTGCGGCTCACAAATCGCAAAGCGGTGTCAACAGGTAACCCGCTGCCTCAAGTGCCAAACGTACGGCTTGCGCCGTGGCCACCGCCTCGGGGCCATCGCCGTGCACGCAGATGCTGTCGATGCGACAGGGCAGATGAAGCCCATTGGCGGTCACGATGGCTTGCGCGCGGATCATGCGCAGCACATGTTCCACGCAGGCTTGACTGTCGTGGATCACCGCACCTGCGCGGGAGCGGGGTGTGAGTTGTCCGTCATCCAAGTAGGTGCGATCTGCGAACACCTCATACCGCACCGGTTGGCCTGCTTCTTCTGCCGTCTTTGCGAGCGTGGAATAGGGCGGGACAAGAAGAACGAGCGAAGGGTCTAATTGACGCACCGCCTTCACGACGGTGGCTGCCACCGCAGCATCCGCACAGGCCACATTGTGCAAAGCCCCATGCGGTTTGACATGGGTGACGCGTGTGCCTTCTGCGGCAGCAATGGCCTGCAAGGCGCCGATTTGATAGAGCAGGGTGGCTTCCAAATCTTGGGCAGACATCTGCATCACCCGCCGACCAAAACCTTGCATATCCGGAAATGAAGGATGCGCACCAACGCTGACGCCCTGGGCCATCGCCAAGCGGACGGTTTTTTGCATGACGGTGGGGTCACCCGCGTGGAAGCCACAAGCCACGTTGGCACTTGTGACGATTTGCAGCAAGGCTGTGTCGTCGCCCATTGTCCAAGCGCCAAAACTCTCACCCAAGTCAGCATTCAGATTGATACGAGGAGTTGTCATCGTTGGGTTCCCATCAAAGTTCTGCGCGCAACATGCCGCTCACCAAGTTGCAGTTGTAAAGAGCCTGTTCATCCATGAAACCAGGCGGTAAAAATGATTCACGTGTGGCCAGCCATTGCATCCATGCGTCGCGTTGGTCTTGCAGGGCTTGCCGAGCTTGGCTACTGGTCACGCTTTGAAAGCGCAGCTGAGATCCAGGTTTCAAGTGTGCAAGCTTGGGCAGATCGGCTTGAATCACCGTTGCAATTTTGGGGTAGCCGCCCACCGTTTGGCTATCGGCCAGCAACACAATCGGTTGTCCATTGGCAGGCACTTGGATGGCCCCTGGTGTCACCGCATCTGAGACGATGTCGGCCGCTGCCGCGTTGACGTGAGTTAATGCCGTGCCGCGCAGCCTCAGCCCCATACGGTCTTGCTCCACCGTCGCTTCCCATGTGTCATTTTCAAATCGGGTCAGTGACTCAGGCGTGAAGTGATCTTGCTGTGGACCCCATATGACACGGATGGGCCCCGCCGGGTGAACCCATGGCGCAGGACTGCGCCATTCACGAAAGTCAGACGTGATGCATAGGCCGCAAGGCAACACATCACCCGGACGCAATGCGCGTCCTTGCAAGCCTTCGAGTCCCGCGCGCCAATAGCTGGCGCGACTGCCCAACTGCATGGGCAGTTCAAGCCCACTGGCCACAGCCAGATAAGCGCAACCTGTTTCGGCCAGTCCCAATGTCAATCTGTCGCCTGTGTGCAGGGTGGCGCTCTGCCATGCTGGCAAAGTGGTTTGCTTGCCATCTTGGTTCAACCATTTCGCCGTGATGGCTCCCGTCAGTGCGACACGCACGGGGCCTGAGGTGATGCGCAGTTCCGTGCCCATGCCACGCAACTCCAACACGGCTTCGCCACCCGCATTGCCAACCAAGGCATTGGCCGCTTCTGCCAAGGGCGCATCCAGCCAACCCGACAAAGGGATGCCTTCATGGCGGTGTCCAGCGCGTCCTTGGTCTTGCACTGTGGTGCCAATGCCTGGCTGCACCACCTCCATCATTCCTGTTGATGCGCCATTCATGTGGCGTCTCCCGGTGCTAGAAAGGTCTCACGTGAGCGTTCACCGTGTTGGCACTGCAAGAAAAGTTGTTCGTATGCCGTTTTGTCAATCGCATACCAACTGACGATGTCGCCCGCTGCCAACATGGCGGGTTGATCTATCTCGCGCAGATCAAACAAAGGCACAGGCGTTTTGCCAATCAGGTTCCAACCGCCTGGGCTCTCCCAAGGGTAGACCGCGCACATTTCGCCCGCAATGGCTACTGAGTTGGCGGGCACGCGTTGACGCGGACTCGCCAAGCGCGGCATGGCCAGTTCAGGTGGTAATCCGCCCATGTAGGGAAAGCCTGGCAAAAAGCCAATCATGTAGACGCGAAATTGGGTGGCCAACACGCGTTCAATCAGTTGGTCTTCGCGCATGTGTTTGGCTTGTGCCCAAGCGGGTAGATCAAGGGCGAAGCTGGGGTCAAAGCAGGCCGGCAGGCGCCAATGCCTGCCCGTGATGAGCTTTTGCTCCATATTGTGTGCAAACGCCAACAGCTGTGCGGCGAGTGCATCGGCATCGGTAGCGTGTGGTGCGAAATGCACGGTGAGCGAGCGAAAGGTCGGCACCACGTCTGTGACGGATGCAAACAACGGATTGTCGATGCGTGCTTGCGCGACGCGATTCGCCAAGGCCATGACTTGTCCATTGAGCTCGGTGTCGATGCGCGTACCGAACTCGACGGTCCAGGCGCTGTCTCCGAGTGGCAAGAGTCGTGTTGTCATGGCCTGTCTATGTTTTTAAAGCGATGCCGCAGACCGGGCAGCTTGGTCGTACACACCCGAGAGCACGCGCAGCAGTCGCGCCAATTCACCAATGTCGCGGTTGAGGGCTTCATCTGCTTTCAAGGCGTTGATGAGGCAGCTCTCGCGGATTTCGCGGTAACGCTGCACATAGTCGTTGCCTGACGCAGTAGACGAGTAGGTCACCTCTTTGCCACTCTTACGCGAAGCCACCACGCCCAGCCCCAGCAGCTTTTTGAGCGAGTAATTGATCAGATGCGTGTCTTCCACATTCATGATGAAACAAATATCTGACAGACGTTTGTCGCGCGCACGGTGAGACACATGATGGAGCACCAGCACATCCAGCGGCGTGAGGTCTTTCAAACCGGCAGCCGACATGCAGTGGATGATCCATCGGTGAAATGCATTGCCCGCGACGATGAGACCAAATTCGAATTCGCTCATTTCAGCACTTCGCGGGGACACCAAGTGTGACGACGAGACGATGGGCACACTGGCGTGTGGCTCAGCCTTGGGTTTCTTGGTCATACATGCTTTCTTCTTGGGTTTCTCGGTGCATCGTGTACCATCATAAAATCAAATTGTCGACAATTTGTCAACAATTAGGGAATATGCCTAGGATGAATCGCTCAGACAAAGGTAAATTCAATCTGTTGTCACTTAACTACTGTTTGGAGGTGTTTCATGAAACGCAGGTATTTCTCTCTTGCTGCTTTGGGGCTGACAAGTTGCCTTGCTGCTGGGTTGGCACAGGCGCAGAACAAATGGGATTTGGCTTCCGCTTATCCAGCCAATAACTTCCACACAGAAAACTTGATGCAGTTTGCAGCCGATGTCGACAAGGCCACGGCAGGCAAGCTCAAGATCACGGTGCATGCCAATGCCTCGCTGTTCAAAGCGACAGAAATCAAACGCGCGGTTCAAGGCGGTCAAGCCCAAGCGGGTGAGGTGATTCAAGCCAATTTGCAAAATGAATGGCAAATTTACGGCGCCGATGGACTGCCGTTCTTGGCCGACAGCTACGACGAATCCGTCAAGCTGCAAGCCGCGCAACGTCCTATGGTGGAGAAGAAGTTGGTCGATCAGGGCTTGGTGTACCTCTATGCGGTGGCCTGGCCGCCGCAAGGCATCTTCACCAAAAAACCCATCGCCTCGGCGGCTGACCTCAAGAGCGTCAAGTGGCGCGCCTACAGCCCAGCCACTGCACGCATTGCAGATTTGGTCAAGGCTCAACCAGTGACCGTGCAAGCGGCAGAACTCTCTCAAGCCTTGGCAACAGGGGTGGTCGAGGCGACCATGACGTCGGGTGCGACGGGTGTGGACAGCAAGCTCTATGAACACCTCAAGTACTACTACGATGTGCAAGCTTGGTTGCCCAAGAATATGGTGATCGTCAACCGCAAAGCATTTGACGCCCTGGACAAACCAACCCAAACCGCCGTTTTAAATGCCGCCGCCGCCGCCGAAGCGCGTGGACTGGTTGCAAGCAAACGTGTGGATACGGAGTCGAAAGCCAAGCTCAAGGCCAATGGCATGCAAGTGCTGGAACCTTCCGCACAACTCAAAGCTGACCTACAAAAAGTGGGCGAGGTGATGCTCACGGAATGGCTTGAGAAATCGGGCCCTGAAGGTCAGTCTTTGTTGACCAGCTACAAGCGCTGATCATGAGCAACGCGCCTGCGACAAAACCCTCTGGACTGCGCCGCGGTCTGGATGGGCTGTATGCATTGGGAGGCATCATTTCCGCCCTCTGTGTTTTGACCATCTTGCTGCTGATGGTGGGGGCGTCCATGGGGCGTAGCCTCGATTGGCGCGTTTCTTGGATCAATGACGTGGTGTCCTGGTTGTGCGCTGCGGCAGCCTTTTTTGGCATGGCGTACAGCTTTCGAAATGGCGACTTTGTGCGGGTGACCTTGTTGCTTGAAAAAGTCTCACCGCGTACACGCTATTGGCTAGAGGTCACGTCTTTGGCAACTGCCAGTGTGGCGATTTCTTATTTGTTTTTCTGGGCCGCACGCTTCACCTACCAAAGCTGGGAGTTCAACGACATTGCGGGCAATATGGTGGCGATTCCGTTGTGGATTCCTCAACTGAGTTTTGTCATTGGCGCCGCCATTTTGTTTGTGGCGGTGGTGGATGAGTGTGTGTGTGTCTTGCGTGGTGGCAGGCCTAGCTATGTCGTCCGTGTGGAAGAACGTCATGCACGTGGCGATTTTTCCGAGGAGTTGTGATGAGCTTGCTTGAAATCGGTGGCTTGCTGCTGCTGTTGATGTTGTTGATGCTCAGCGGGGGTGTGTGGATCGCCATGACCTTGGCGATTGTGGGTTGGGTCGGTCAGGCCTTTTTCACACACACCGAGCCAGGCATGAACCTGTTCAGCGCGTTTTGGGAAACCACCGCGAGCTGGGAACTTGCAGCGCTGCCGCTGTTCATCTGGATGGGTGAAATTCTGTACCGCACCCGTTTGTCAGAACAAATGTTTGATGGTTTGGCGCCTTGGTTGAATCGTGTGCCAGGCCGTTTGATGCACACCACCATTTTGGGCTGCGGTATTTTTGGCTCTGTTTCAGGCTCATCTGCGGCCACCTGTGCCACGATTGCCAAAGTCGCACTGCCCGAGTTGGAACGTCGCGGCTATGACCGAGGACTGGCGTTGGGCTCACTGTCTGCAGCAGGGGGGCTTGGCATTTTGATTCCCCCCTCGATCACCATGGTGGTCTATGCCGTGGCTGCTGATGCCAGTGTGATTCGGTTGTTTTTGGCGGGCTTTTTGCCAGGTTTTTTGCTGATGGGTTTGTTCTCTGGCTACATCGCCTGGTGGAGCCTTCGAAACCCCGACCGTGTGCCGCCTCCTGAGGCACCGACGACCTTTGTTGAAAAACTACGTCGCTCGGGCAGTTTGATTCCTTGTGGCTTGTTGATCGTGTTCATCGTTTGGGTGCTGGTGAGCGGCTTGGCCACGGCGACAGAATGCGCGGCTTGGGGTGTGGTCGGTTCACTCGCCATTGCTGCGGCAGGACGCAGCTTGACCTGGGACAATTTTTGGGCCGGTTTGGCTGGTGCGACGCGCATCAGCTGCATGATCATGTTCATTTTGGCGGGCGCTGCGTTTTTGACCAAGACCATGGCCTTCACAGGCATACCGCGTGAGTTGGCCGAGTTTGTGCAGAGCCTTGATTTGTCACCCTTCGGTTTGATTGCCGTGTTGGTGGTGATTTATCTGGTGCTGGGCACGGCGTTGGACGGTATTTCGATGATTGTGCTGACCAGCGCGGTGGTCTTGCCCATGATTCAAAAAGCAGGCTTTGATCTGGTGTGGTTTGGCATCTTCATCATCATGTTGATTGAAATTGCAGAGATCACGCCACCCGTCGGGTTTAACTTGTTCGTGTTGCAAAACATGACAGGCATTGACAGCAACCGAATAGCCCGCATGACCTTGCCATTTTTTGGCTGCATGATTTTGGCGATTGTGTTGATCACGATTTTTCCGGAAATCGTGACCAGTGTGCCCAACTGGGTCATGGGTCAGGAGCTTTGAGGGCTCAGCAATTAACAGTCAGCGGGTGGTGACAAGCGATAGCTGGCAGGTGTGCGACTGAGTTTGATCGGCGACGCCAGTCCCTTGTAACCGCCCGGCATGCTGACCGTCATGCCCCGATGTGCTGTGTGCGGATGGTTCAATGCCTGAGGCACATCCAAAATCGGGGCGCAAGGCACGCCTTTGTCTCCGAGTTGCGCCACCAAGGCTTCGCCATCTCGTGTGGACATCAAGGCAATCAGTTGTTGTCGTAAATCTGCGCGATGGACAGAGCGGCCTGCCGCGCTTGCAAAAGCGGGCTGCTTTGCCAACTCGGCATCACCCAGCACTTGGCACAGTTGTTCGAATTGACGGTCATTGCCGACCGCCAGAAACACAGGCACTGTTTGGGTGGGGAACGCGTCATACGGATAAATGTTCGGATGTGCATTGCCCGTGCGGTTGGGAACACGCCCGTCACCCAACCAGTTGGCCGCGTGTGGATGCAACAGCGACAGACCGCAGTCATACAGAGCGGCTTCGACGAACTGGCCCAAACCGCTGCGTTGGCGTTCTTGCAGCGCCATCAGAACGCCCAGTGCCGCGTTGAGGCCCGTGACCATGTCAACCACAGGAAGTCCCACCCGCAGCGGCTCGCCACCCACTTCACCATTGACACTCATGATGCCGCTCATGGCCTGAATGGCGGCGTCATAACCGGGCAGACCACCCAAGGGGCCATCTGCGCCGTAGCCACTGATGCGGCAGTGGACCAGACGTGGGAATTTTTCTTTCAGCGTGTCGTAACCCAAGCCCCATTTTTCCAACGTGCCTGTTTTGAAGTTTTCCAGCAAAACGTCTGCGCCCGTCAATAAGGTCAGCAAATGGTCGCGGTCTGTGGCTTGGGTCAAGTCCAGCCGCATGCCACGTTTGTTGCGATTGATGCCCATGTAGTAGGACGCCACACCGTTTTCGAAGGGAGGCCCCCATGTTCGGGTTTCATCACCTTGTGGCGGTTCAATCTTCAAGACATCTGCGCCATGGTCGGCCAGGATTTGTCCGCAATAGGGGCCGCCCAAAACGCGGGACAAGTCGATCACGGTGACGCCTGCAAGAGCGCCGGTGTTGGGAATAGGGGTGGTCATGGGCGTGTGCTTTAAATTTTTCAATCAGTCAACCGTGGCGCCAGAGGCCTTCACGACCTCGCGCCATTTCGGCACTTCGGTGTGAATGAAGGCGGCCAGTTGTGCGGGCGTTTGTTCGGTGGCGATTTCAAGCCCTTGTTCTTGCAGGCGCTGGCGCACATCCGCTTGCTTGAGCACGTTCACAAACGCGGCATTGAGTTTTTGCACGGTGTCTTTGGATGTGCCAGCTGGCGCCACGATGCCGAAGAACACACTGACATCAAAATCTTTCAGACCTTGTTCAGCCAAGGTGGGCACATCGGGCAGGCTGCGTGAGCGTGTCGCTGACGTCACGCCCAAGACCCGCAGCTTGCCCGCTTTGATATGGGGCAAAGCCGTCAACACATCGGTGAAAGACATGGTGACTTGGCCACCCAAAAGATCGTTCAGTGCAGGGCCGGTTCCTTTGTAGGGAATGTGCTGAATGTCTGTGCCGCTGACCATGTTGAACAAAACACCCGCCAGATGCGACGACGCACCATTGCCCGATGAAGCGTAGGTGAGCTTGTTGGTTTTGGCGTGAGCAATGAGTTCGCGCACGTTGTTGGCAGGTACGTTGGGATGCACCACCAACACATTGGGCAGATGTCCGATGCGAATGACGGGTTCGAAACTCTTGATCGGGTCGTAGCTGATTTTGTTGTACAGGCTCACGTTGATGGCCAAGGGGCCGGACGTACCAAACAAAATGGTGTTGCCGTCTGGGGCAGCGCGTGCAACTTGTTCGGCACCGATGTTGCCGCCAGCACCCGCCTTGTTCTCCACGATCATGCCTTGTGGAAGATAGGCTTTGATGGCTGTGGCCAGGTTGCGCGCCATCGCATCTGTTGGGCCTCCGGGGGCAAAAGGAACGACCAGGGTGACGGGTTTCACGGCTGCTGGCGTCTGCGCTTGTGCGTGATGACTGAAACCTAGGCCATTCGCGAGCAACAGCAGCATGGCAAGCAGCGTGTGGCTGCGGGGGCGTGTGAAGATTGAGATCATGGTGTGTCTCCTGCGTTATTTTTTGAAAGGGCCATCACGTGTGAACATGTCACTTATTGGGGTGACGCACCTGAGGTGGTTTTGAAGCGTTCCATGCGGATCTTCTCGCGCGCAAAAGCGGTTTTGGCGTACTGCGCAAAGTCTTCTGGGCTGCGGTAGTTCACGGGCTGGTTGAGCTGATCCAGTATCTTTCGGCCCTCGGGCGATTCGAGCGCGATTTTGAATGCGTCATGAATGACGCGCACACGTTCGGGCGCCAGTCCCTCAGGACCTGCGATGCCATACGGTGACTCAATCGCTGCATCGACACCGAGTTCACGCAAGGTCGGCACTTGCGGAAACTGTGCCACCCGCTTGGGTGTGAGCATGACCAAGTAACGCATTTTGCCGGCCTGGATGTGTGAGGACGCCACGCCCGAGAGCACGCTCGCGTCGATGTGACCGCCCAGCAGGTCGGCGGCTTGTTCGGCATCGCCTTTGTAAGGCACCCGGTTGAGATCGATCTTCGCCGTCTGCACCAACTCGCTGAGTGCGATGCTGGGCGTTTGGACGGGGCCGGCGGCACCGACTGAAATCTTGCCTGGGCGCTTGCGTGCGTCGTTCACGAAGTCATTCCAGTTTTGCCACGGCGCATCTTGCTTGACGGCGATGCCAAAGGTGTAGTCCGTCAGGCCAATGATGTAGGTGAGTTTGAGCGGGTCAAAAGCCACTTTGTTCAGGTAGGGCTCGCGGTAAGTGCTGGCAGGCAGCACTGCCAAGGTGTGACCATCGGCTTGGGCGCGTGCCAGCTCGGCTGCGCCAAAAGTGCCATTGGCACCAGGTTTGTTTTCAACCACCACAGCTTGACCCAGCAAGACGGAAGCTTGTTGGGCTAGCACGCGCAGATGTGAATCGGTGGGACCACCTGCAGCGTAGGGCACCACGAGTTTGATGGGTTTACTAGGAAAACTTTGAGCCAAGGCAAAGCCGCTGGTGACACTCCATGCGGCGATCACGGCTGTTGCGATCCAGCGACGGCGTGGCGAGAAAGGGTGTGTCATGGTTGTCTCCTTATGTTTGTTTTTTAGGGCTGATCAGCACAGGTTCACGGTTTGTAGTTCTTCCAAATTCACCACGCAAGCGTGGGTGTCGAACAGTGGCGCCAAATCGACAACTTGGGCTGGCTGCAGCGGGTTGTGTGGCAGCAGACGGTGGCGCAGCACCAACTGCGCCAGCAACATGCGCCGCATGGAGCCTGTTTTGCCAGCTTCCCAACCCATGGCCATGGCGGTGGTCAAGTGATACAGGGCCGATGCGGCTTGGCGTGCCATAGATTCTTCTTTCGCGTGTGCCGTTTGCTCGGCCAGTGTGTGCACGTGAGCTAGCAATGTTTGCAAACAGGCGCGAACCTGGGGATGCCAAGGGGTTGCGGCCATCAGTGCCTCCATGTGCTGACGCCAAACGGGCAGCGCATCTTCTCGCACGATGGCACGCATCACGTCCAGTGCGACGATGTTGCTGGTGCCTTCCCAAATCGAGCCGAGGTGCGCATCGCGCACGATGCGTGGGTCTCCCCACTCTTCGATGTAGCCGCAGCCGCCTCGAACTTCCATCGCATCTGCGGTGACTTTGCGCGCATCACGGCAGGCGCGAAATTTGATCAAAGGCGTCAGTAAACGCGTGAAGGCATAGGCGCCGGGCTCGTGGGCATCGCTGCGACGCAGAGCCTCTGCAGTTTGGAACATCATGGTGCGGGCTTGTTCCGCGGGCACCATCAATTTGGCCAGTTGGCGTTGCATCAAAGGCATTTCGATCAGGTGTTTGCCAAAAGCCTGTCGGTGGCGCGAGATGTAGAGTGCTTCAGAGACGGCGCGACGCATCAAGCCTGCCGCGCGCATACCGTTTGAAAGGCGCGAGTTGTTGACCATGTCGGCCATTTGCGCAAAGCCTCGACCCAGCTCACCCACCAACCAAGCTTTGGCGCCTTCCAACCGAATTTCGCCGCTGGCCATCGAACGTGTGCCCATTTTGTCTTTGAGGCGGATGATGCGGTAATAGTTGGGCGTGCCATCCGGCAGCACGCGCGGCAAGAGGAACAGCGACACCCCTTTCATGCCCGCAGGTGCGCCTTCGGTGCGCGCAAGCACCATGGCCAGCGCGGCATCGGGGTTGGAGCAAAACCATTTATCGCCATGCAAGCGCCAAGCCTGTCCGGGTTCATCGGCATCGGGGCGCGCCCATGTTTCGGTAGCCGACACGTCGGAGCCTGCACCCTGTTCGGTCATGAACATGGCGCCTTGCGACAAAGCGTCCAGATCTTGGGTGGTCAGATCAGCCAGGTAACGCTGCACCAGTTCAGGCTCGCCATATTTGCGCAGCGTGCGAGTGAGTGAGTCGGTCATAGAGAGCGGGCAGCACAGTCCAAATTCAGCTTGCACAAACAGGTAGGTCAGCGCGTACTTGACGGCTGGCGGCATGGTGTGCGCCCAGCCTAAAACGCCTGCCCGATGCGACATGGCGGCCAAGCCGAATTCGCCAAAGGCCAGACGTTCCATCTCCACATAGGCGGGATGTTTGAGGATGCGTTGGGCGTCCACCCCCGCACGCGAGCGGTGCTCCAGCGTGGGCGGATGCATGTCTGCGGTGTGTGCCAACTGGTCTAGCTCGCTGCCTGCAAGCTCACCCAATCGGTGCAAATGGGGTTGCAGATGGGCCAGTAAATCCGCAGGCAAGTACAAGGCCAAGAGCTGAGCGAACTCAGGGTCATCGAGGTAGGCGTTCACCCCGGCGCGGTCAGGCACGGGGTGTTCATGACGCGTCTTTGTGAAATCAGCAGCTTGTCGAGCATTCATGGGGCGGTCTCCGCATTGGATTCATGGCATGGACATGCCTTTGCAAAGGATTTTTAGAGACCTGATTTAATATGTCTAATATTGATTTTCTAATTTTTCATAAAAAATTTGTATTGCCATGGAATTCAGACACCTGCGTTATTTCCTCGCTTTGGCTGAAGAGCTGCATTTTGGTCGGGCCGCGAAGCGACTCAACATCTCACAACCGCCGCTGAGTTTCAACATCAAACAGCTAGAGACCTCATTGGGTGCAGAGCTGTTCACCCGTAACAGCCACGGTGTGCGTCTGACGCCTGCCGGTGAGGCTTTTCGTCAATCGGCCCAGCGTGTGTTGATGGAGGCGAATGCGGCAGCTTTGCAAGTGCGCGAAGTCGCTGCAGGGGTGACCAGCCGCGTGCGGATTGGTTTTGTGGGGTCGATGTTGTTCCGCGGGCTGCCTGAACGCTTGCATGAATTTCAGCTGGCGTTTCCCAAAGTACAAATTGAGCTGACAGAACTGAACTCTGTCGAGCAGCTCGAGGCCTTGGCACGCGGGGTGATTGATGTGGGATTTGTGCACACAGACCGGATTGCCGGTGACTTGCAACATGCGCTCTACATGTCGGAACCCTTTGTGTGTTGTTTGCCGGCGCGACACCCAGCGGCACGGGGGAAGACGCTGAATACGGAGCGATTGAAAAACTCACCACTGATTTTATTTTCTCGCGGTGCATCGCCTGACTATTACGAACGCGTGATTTCCCTGTGTGCTCTGATCGGATGGGCGCCTTTGGTACGTCACGAGGTGCGCCATTGGTTGAGTGTGGTGGCCTTGGTCCGCAAAGGCATGGGGGTGGCCTTGGTCCCGCGCGCCCTGATGGACAGCGGTGTGGCGGACGTGGTGTTCAAGCCGTTGCCAGAGTCACGGGTGAGGTCCGATGTGCACATGGTCTGGCGTGAACGCCATGTGCCAGACGCCTTGCTGGCGTCTTTGTTGCCTTAACATTTGTCACGATGACTGTGTTGTTGAACTTTTGTTAAAAAATGGAGACATTGAATGAAGATGTTGAATCGAATCTTGTTGCTGGTGGTTGGATGGCTCATCAGTTCTGCTGCAATGAGTCAAACGTATCCAGCAGGTCCTATCACCTTGGTGGTTCCTTTTGCTGCGGGGAGCGGCACAGATGCGGTGGCTCGCATCGTCAGCAAGAAGCTCAGCGATCGCTTGAAGCAACCTGTGCTGATAGAAAACAGAGCCGGTGCCAATGGCCAAATTGCGGCACAGTTTGTGGCCAAAGCCAAACCTGACGGCTACACCTTGTTGATGACCACCAACACCTCGCATTCGGCCAACCCCAGCCTGGTCAGCAACCTCAAGTACGACCCCATCAAAGACTTCACGCCTGTGGCCCGCGTGGGTGAGTTGCCCTTCGCGCTTGTGGTGCATCAAAATGATCCCGCTAAAACGCTCAAAGATTGGATTGAGAATGCCAAACGCAATCCAGGTAAGTTTTCATATGCCACACCCAACAGTACCTCGTTGGTGGCCTCTGAAACCATCAAGAGAATTGCAGGCATTGATGTGGTGGGTGTGCCCTACAAATCGAGTCCACAAGCCCTGACGGATTTGATTGGCGGATCGATACAAATGTATGTGGTCGATTCGGGTTCTGGCATGAGCATGATCAAGGCGGGAACCGTCAAGGTCTTAGGCGTGACCACCAAAGACCCGCTCAGTGCCATGCCTGGCGTACCGCCCATTGCCAGCATCGTTCCTGGATTTGATTTGACCTCGTGGAACGGTATTTTTGGACCAGCAGGTATGCCCAAAGCAGTGGCCGACAAAATCAATGCAGAACTTCAGCAAGTGCTAGAAGACAAAGAAATCAAAGAGCGCTTGAGCCAACTCGGATTTGAAATTTGGCCCACCAAAACACCAGAAGATTTTGCGAAGTATGTCAGTGAGCAATTGGTGCATTGGAGCACCTTGATCAAACAAGCGGGTATTCGTCCTGAATAACCAGGCGCATGCGACAGAAGGAAAAGTATGAAGAAAAGTTACTTGGTTCGTGCCGCGGATGTGCCGGCTTATCAACCGGCAAATCACCACCACACCAGCAACCAACGGTTGATTGGGCCTGAAACGGTAGGGGCTCAACACATGGAAGTGTTGCTGGGCACGTTGCACAAAGGCGGCGGTGCTTTGCCGCATGCACATCCAGGCATTGAGCAAGCGTGCTACCTGCTAGAAGGTACGGCCCATGTCGAGGTGGCAGGTCAATCGTTTGAGATGGTGCCTGGTGATACATGCTTTTTTCCCGCAGACCAAATGCATGTATTCACGGTGACCAGTGAGACGCCGGTCAAATTGCTGGTGATGTACAGCCCGCCCTATGGTGAGTCTCCAGACAAAGTAATTCGCGCTGCGGCGTAAATGATGTCGAACGGAAGGCTTGCATGAATTTTTCAATCACCCCAGAGCAAGAGCAGATTCGTGATGCCATTGAAAGGGTGTGCCAACCCTTCGATGCCGATTACTGGTTGCGCAAAGATCAAGAGGGCGGATTTCCTGATGACTTTCATCGTGCTTTAGCAAGTTCTGGTTGGTTGGGCATCGCCATGCCTGAGGCATATGGCGGGGCAGGTTTAGGCATCAGTGAGGCCGCGCTCATGATGCACACCATTTCTGCCACTGGTGCAGGTTTGTCGGGCGCTTCGGCTGTTCACATGAATATCTTTGGCTTGCATCCTGTGGTGGTGTTTGGCAACGATGCGCAAAAGAAACGGTGGCTGCCTCCCTTGATTGCTGGCGCTGACAAGGCTTGCTTTGGTGTCACCGAGCCCAACACCGGGTTGAACACTTTGAAGCTCAAGACTCGCGCTGTGCGCGAGGGCAATCACTATGTGGTTCATGGCCAAAAAGTTTGGATCAGCACCGCGCAAGTGGCCAACAAAATCTTGCTGTTGGCGCGCACCACACCTGTCGAAGAATGCAAAGGCACAGAGGGCTTGAGTTTGTTCTACACCGACCTGGACCGCAGTACCGTAGAGGTGAGAGAGATTGAAAAACTGGGCCGCAAATGTGTGGACTCCAATCAGGTGTTCATCGATGGCTTGCGTATTCCTGTGGAAGACCGGGTTGGTGAAGAAGGCAAGGGGTTTAGTTACATCTTGCATGGGCTGAATCCGGAACGCATATTGATTGCCAGCGAAGCTGTGGGTTTGGGACGTGCCGCGCTCAAGCGTGCGGCTGGTTATGCCAACGAGCGAGAAGTTTTTGGCCGTCCCATTGGTCAAAATCAAGGAATTCAACATCCTTTGGCCAAATCATGGATGGAGCTTGAAGCCGCGCATTTGATGGTTCATAAAGCGGCATGGCTTTACGACCAAAATTTGCCCTGTGCGGCAGAGGCCAACAGCGCCAAATTTTTGGCGGCAGAGGCGTGCTACCACGCGTGTGAGAACGCGATCTTCACCCACGGGGGAATGGGTTATGCCAAGGAGTACCACGTCGAGCGCTATCTTCGTGAGTCTTGGATTCCTCGCTTGGCGCCAGTCAGTCCTCAATTGATTTTGTGCTTCATTGCTGAAAAAGTGCTTGGCCTGCCCAAGTCGTATTGAGTCCTGTGTGCATCCCATGGTGGCCTCGAAGGGTGGGTTCGAAAATGACGAACCCACCTTCCGTGAAACCCTAGGTCTGTATCGCAGCAGTTTCTCTATCATTGGTTTTATGCATCCAGATATTGATCACCTACTGGCACAGCCTTTTGGTTCCTTGCCCGAATTCGTTGCCTTACAAGCCACCCACCGTCCTCACCACACCGCTTTGATTCTCGAAGAGGTGCAACTGAGCTATGCCCAACTCCGATTGGGAATGGAGCGGGTAGCCGCCAGTTTGCAGCGTGATGGTCTAGGCCCGGGCGATGTGTTGGCCCTTTGCGCTGGCACCTCCATGGAATACGTGATGGCCTATCTGGGCGCATTGCGTGCCGGGGTGGCGGTGGCACCGTTGGCGCCATCGGCCACCGCCGAACATCTGAGCGCCATGCTGAGCAACTGCGGCGCACGCTTAGTACTGCGCGACCGCGAGGTAGCTGCGCAATGGCCTTTGCAGGCGGGGGCCACGCTGCGCTGTGTGGCGTTGGATGATTCACCTGAGGCGGGTGAGCTATGGTCGACATGGTTGGCTGCGCCTGAGCTGTCTCCCGCACCGATTGCGCCGCAACCTGATTGGCCATTCAACGTGATTTATTCTTCGGGCACCACGGGTGTGCCCAAAGGCATTGTGCAATCGTGGGCCATGCGATGGGCCCATTTGCGCCGTGCCGTGACCAACGGTTACGGCCCCGACAGCATCTCGCTGTGCGCCACGCCGCTGTATTCCAACACCACGCTGGTGGCCGCATTGCCCACACTGGCCTTGGGCGGCACGCTGGTGCTGATGCGCAAGTTCGATGCCGCACATTACTTGCAACTGGCCGAGCAGCACCGTGCCACGCACACCATGTTGGTGCCTGTGCAGTACCAGCGCTTGATGGCCTGCCCAAGCTTTGACAGCACCAACTTGAGCCTGCTCAAAAACAAGTTCTGTACCAGTGCGCCCTTCAACGCCAAGCTCAAGGCCGAGGTGTTGCAGCGTTGGCCAGGTCGACTCATCGAGTACTACGGACTGACCGAAGGTGGCGTGCGCTGCGAATTGCATTGCCACGATCACCCCAACAAATTGCACACCGTAGGCTGTCCTGGTGAGGGGGCTGACATCCGCTTCATCGACGAGCAAGGGCAGCAGATACCCAAGGGCGAATTGGGCGAAATCGTGGGTGAGTCAGCCGGCATGATGACAGGCTATTACCGCTTGCCCGAAAAAACCCGCGAGGCCGAATGGTTCGATGCGCAGGGCAAACGTTTTATCCGCAGCGGGGACGTGGGCCGCATGGATGAGGATGGCTTCATTGTGTTGGGTGACCGCAAGAAAGACATGATCATCACGGGCGGCTTTAACGTTTACCCCTCTGACATTGAAGAAAAACTGGTGCAGCACCCCGATGTGCAGGAATGTGCGGTGGTGGGCGTTCCCTCCGAGCAATGGGGCGAGACCCCCGTGGCCTTTGTGGTGCCGCGTTCTGGTACATCCGCGCAAGCACAGGTGTTGCGTGAATGGCTCAACGCGCGCGTGGGCAAGACCCAGCGTGTGGCCGATGTGCGGCTGGTGGATGCCCTGCCGCGCAGTGAAATCGGCAAGGTGCTCAAACGCCAGTTGCGCGACGAATACGTGTAAAGAACAAAGATCTCCTATTGATGTTTGACACAAGAACTGAAACCACCATGCTCAACCAACCTTCGCAACTGCGCCGCAACCTCGTGGCTTGTTTGACACTTGTCACCAGTGCATGGTTCATGCCTGTGGCCCATGCCGACAAGCCATGGCCTGTCAAACCGATTCAACTCGTGATTCCCTACCCACCGGGTGGAAGCGCCGATTTGCTGGGGCGGCCGCTGGCGTTGCAGTTGCAGCAGCAACTCGGTCAGCCTGTGGTGCTTGAATACAAAGCTGGCGCAGGCGGCACGCTGGCCACGCAGTACGTGGCGCGTGCCCAGCCCGACGGCTACACCGTGCTCATGGTGTTGGCAGCGCACGCCATCAACCACAGCCTCTACCCCAAGCTGCCCTACGACACGCGCAAGGATTTCACCCCGGTGTCGCTGGTGGCTAACCTGCCCATGGTGGTGGCTGGCAGCCGCAAGCTGTCTGCCAAGAACATGAGCGAACTGGTGCAGGCCGCCAAAGCCGCGCCCGGTCAGCTCACCTTCGGGTCGGCGGGCAATGGCAACACGGGGCACTTAGCGGCTGAGTATTTCAGCAGCATCGCAGGCATCAAGATGACGCATGTGCCTTACAAAGGCAGTGCGGGCGTGGTCAATGCCATGCTGGCGGGAGATATCGATTTGACGTTCGACAGCATTTCGACCTCCATGCCGCAAATTCGCAGTGGCCATATGCATGCGCTGGCGGTTACCAGCCCGCAGCGTTCCGCGCTTGCGCCCGAAGTGTCTACGGTGCAAGAGCAGGGCATCGCGGGCTTTGATGTCACAGGCTGGTACGCCATCATTGCCCCTGCAGGCCTGCCCAACGACATCAAGCAACGCTTGAGCCGTGAGATCGCCACAGCGCTGCGTCAACCCCAGGTGCAGTCGCAGTTGGCGGCTGGCGGTTACGAACCTGTGGGCTCCACGCCCGAGGCCTTGCAAGCTCACATTGACCGTGAAATCACACGCTGGTCTGCCGTGGTCAAGTCCACCGGCGCCAAGATCGATTGAGTTTGAACACGAGGAACTCCCAAATGCATGACGCCACCACGCGCCGCCAACTCATCGCCAGCGGTCTTCTTGCCGCAGTGACACAACCTTGGGCTGCGCAGGCTGCGCCCGCATGGCCCAACCGGACGGTGCGCTTCATCGTGCCGTTTCCACCGGGTGGTCCTGTGGACACCACGGCACGCATCTTTGCGACCAAGTTGTCCGAAATCTGGCAAACCCCGACGGTCATCGACAACCGAGCCGGAGCCGGTGGTGTGGTGGGTGCAACAGCCGCCGCCAAAGAGGCGCCCGATGGTCATGGCTTGTTTGTGGGGGCGATTCACCATTCGGTCAATCCATCGCTGATGGGCAAGCTGCCCTATGACATTGAAAAAGATTTCGCGCCCATCAGCTTTGCCGCCATGTTCCCGGTGTTTTTGGTGGCGCATCCATCGGTGCCCGCCAATTCGATTCAGGAATTGATTGCGCTGGCCAAAAGCGGTACGCCATTGGCCTATGGTTCTTCAGGCAATGGCGGTGGCACCCACGTGGCGGGCGAGTTGTTCAATATGGAAGCGGGCACCAAGCTGCAGCACATTCCGTACAAAGGCAGCGCACCCGCCATGAATGATTTGTTGGGCGGTCAGGTGCAGCTGATGTTCAGTGACGCGCCCACCGCTTTGCCGCACATCAAGTCCGGCCGTGTCAAGGTGCTGGCGGTTGCCAGTCGCAAGCGTTCACCGATGTTGCCCCATGTGTCCAGTGGCGTGGAGGCGGGGTTGCCTGGCTTCGAGGCCTATTCGTGGGCCGCGTTGTTCGCTCCGGCTCAGACGCCTCAGGCTGTGTTGGACAAGATCAACGTCGACTTCAACACGGTGATGAAAGACTCGGAGGTGCGGCGTCGTCTGTTAGAGGCCGGTGCCGAGGCCGATCCCGGCACACAAGAGCAGATGCGTCAACGCTTGCGCAGCGAGTTAGACAAATGGGCCAAGGTCATCAAGGCCGGTGGCATCACGGCGGGTTGACGCATGCAGCCACAGCTTGACCGTAATGCGTTCCTCCGCCTGATTGGTGCCGTTCAAGTGCCAGCCCCACCGGGCAAGGTACATGTGCGCTTGCCCCATGTGCGCGAGGAGTTGCTGAACCAATTGCCAGCCGCGCATGGCGGTGTGATCATGACCTTGCTTGATTCGGTCATGTCGCGCGCTGCTGCGCAGTTGCCCGATGCGCCGTCACAAACCGCCGTGACGGTGGAGATGAGCAGCCGCTTTCACCGCCCTGGGCGTGGTCCGTTGCTGGCCGAAGGCTGGGTGGTGCATGCCAGTCGAAGCCTGTGCAGTTGTGCGGCGCAGATGGTGGATGAAGAGGGCACCTTGGTGGCAACAGCCACAGGAACCTTCAAATACTGGCTCGCCAAGACGACACTGGATGATGCGACACCCTAAGACACCGTCTATTCCGTAGATCTTTTTTGTGTCTCCCAAAAAAACAAGCCCCGCATGCGGGGCTTGTTGTCATGGGGTGCTTGGCGATTAGCCCACAAACCCCACCAGCCACAACGGCACGATGGGGAAGAAGAGGAACAGCAGGGTGCGCAGCACGTCGCTGACCAAGAAAGGCATGACGCCTTTGTAGCTCTCGGCCATGGGCACTTCTTTGGCCATGCTGTTGACCACATAGACGTTCAGACCCACGGGAGGGGCGATCAAGCCAAAGCCCACGGTCATCAGCACCATGATGCCAAACCAAATGGCGACCATGTCTTTGGGCATGCCAAAGTCCAGACCCATCACCATGGGGAAGAAAATCGGCACGGTCAGCAACAGCATGGACATTTCGTCCATCACAGCGCCAAGCAGCACGTAGAAGATCAAAATCGCACCAATCACAGCCAAAGGTGGCAGACCCCAGCTGCCAACCACAGCGGCCAATTGATTGGGCACTTGTGTCATGGCCAAAGCGGCGTTCATCAAGTCAGCGCCCACAAAGATCAAGAAGATCATGGCTGCACTGGTGGCGGTGCCCAAAAAGCATTCACGGAATTTGGCCATGCTCATCTCACCTTTGCCAACAGCCGTCAGCAGGGTGGAGGCTGCACCGACTGCCGCACCTTCTGTGGGGGTGAACAAACCGCCATAGATGCCGCCGAAGACCAAGGTGAAGATCATCAAAATAGGCAACACGCCCCAAACTTTGGCCCATGTCATGGGTTCACGGTCTTCGTCAACTTCAGGGGCTTGGCCTGGCACCATGCGCACATAGACGGCCACGGCCACCATATAACCCACCATCGCAATGATGCCGGGAATCACCGCTGCGGCAAACAGTTTGGAAATGTTTTGCTCAGTCAAGATGGCATAAATCACCAGCACCACAGAGGGAGGGAGTTGAATGCCCAAGGTGCCGCCGGCTGCGAGTGTGCCAGTTGCCAAACGGCCCGAATAGCCGTGACGCTTCATCTCGGGTAAGGCGACGCCTGTGATGGTCGCTGCAGTGGCCACGGACGATCCGCTGATGGCGCCAAATGCGGCACAGGCCAGCAACGAGGCCATGGCCAAACCGCCTTTGAATCCGCCCATCACGCTGGCTGCAAACGCAAACAAGGACTTGCTGATGCCGCCCTTGGTGGCAAAGTTACCCATCAAGATGAACAAGGGGATCACGGACAAGTCGTAGCCCGCAAAACGTGCAAAGGCTTGTGCGTTGACGAAATTGGAGAAAGGCAGCCATCCCGCTTGCGAGATGTAGCCAATGGCACCGGCCAAAAACATGCTGATGGCAATCGGAAACCGAATGGCCATGAAAAACAGCATGCTGCCGAAGATAAATCCTGTCAGTTCTAAAGGCGTCATGCTTAATTCTCCGTGGGCAATTCAAAGCCAAACAAAGCTTGACGCAAACCAATCACAGCGGTCAATGCAAAGGGGGGCACCATGGCGGCATACACAATCCACTCGGGCAAGCTCATCAACATGGTCTGAGAGCCAGAGTTGTAGGCGCTCAATCCACCCAAGGTGGTTCGCCACGCGAGCAAACCAAACACCAGGGCCAAAACGAAGGCGCCGAGTTTGTCCAGTTTGCCGTTTGCAGCGTCGCTGAGGCTGTTGGTGAAGAAGTCCACAATGATGTGGCCTTGGCGGACTTGCGACAGCGGCATGAACAATGCAATCGCGGCGCCGGTGGACATGGCCGTGATTTCAAAAGCGCCGGCCATGGAGTCGCCCGTGGTGTTGCGCAAAATCAAGTTGCCACAGGTGATGAGGGTGATGAGCGTGATCAACGCTCCGGCTAAAACGGCGCAAAGATTGGCCAATGAGGTAAGAAGTCTCAAGGTGACTCTCCAGAGAGTTCAAAGAAGAAGTGTTCAGTGTACGTAACAAAGGGAGGTTGGAACCTCCCTTTGTGTTGATGAAACAAGCCGAAGCGTTGCTGCTTACTTGGTGTACTTGGCGATCAGGGCTTGTGCTTCGTGCAGCAAGGCTGTGCCATCGAAGCCTTTCTTGTCCATGTCCGCAACCCACTCGTTGCTCAGACCGGCGGAGGCACGTTTCCAGTTGTCGAGTTCGGCTTGAGGAATGACGGTGATGGTGTGACCACCCGCCACCATTTTGGCTTTGCCTGGCACGTCGTTGCCCGCTTGGGTTTTGCCCAAGAACGCTGACAGCTCGCGGCCCGAGTTTTTGTCGATGACTTTCTTCAAATCAGCAGGCAGGGACTCGTACTTGGCCTTGTTCATGGGCACCACAAACACGGTGGTGTAGAGCGCATTGGCCGAGCGGTCAGTCTCTGCGGTGAAGTGTGCCAACTCGTCAATCTTGAGTGTTTGCGCGACTTCGTAAGGAATCACGGCGCCATCAATCACACCTTTGGACAAGGCATCTGGCACTGCAGGCACAGGCATGCCCACGGGGGTAGCGCCCATGCTGGCGAGCAGCTTAGTGGTCAAACGGGTGGGGGCGCGCAACTTCAGGCCTTTGATGTCGGCCATGGTTTTGATTTGCTTCTTGGCCGTGAAGATGTTGCCAGGGCCGTGCACGTGCATGGCCAGCACTTTCACGTCTTTGTATTCTTCTTTGGCGAATTTTTCATAGTAGTCCCAAGCGGCGCGGCTGGTGGCTTCGGCGTTGGTCATCATGAAAGGCAGTTCGAACACTTCCATCTTGGGGAAGCGGCCTGCTGTGTAGCCAGGCAATGTCCACACCACGTCGGCCACGCCATCGCGTGCTTGATCGTAGAGTTGGGGTGGGGTACCGCCCAGTTGCATGGCGGGGTAGATTTGGCATTGCAGACGGTTGTTCGAGTCCTTGGCAATGTTGTCGCACCAGCCGCGCAGCATGTGTGTGTTTTGGATCGACTGGGGGCTCAGAAAGTGATGGACTTTCAGAATGATGGGGTCAGCCGCTTGGGCGACAAAACCTGCGCTGGCCAAGACAGCAGCCAAGGCTGCACGTTTGAAAACTTGTTGCATGTAACCGTCTCCGATGGAAAATTTAACGTTTAGATATTAATCCGACCGAATGGTCGGTTAATTAAGGGGAAACCCCTTAGGGACCTTGTTTTCAGACGATGTCGACTTGATGCAGCTTGAATTGCTGACTTTTGGCATCCGCAAAGTAATGCTGCAAGGTTTCTTTGACAGTGCGAAACGCGATCTCGTCCCAAGGCACTTCCTGTTCGGTAAACAAGCGTGCTTCCATGGTTTCGTGGCCGGGGTCGAACTGGTCGCTGGTGAGTTGGGCGCGAAAGAAAAAATGCACTTGTCCCACGCGCACCACGTTCATGATGCTGAAGATGTCCTGCATTTCAAACTGTGCCCCGGCTTCTTCTGTGGTTTCACGCGCAGCGCCTTGGGCCAGCGTTTCACCCAACTCCATGAAACCAGCTGGCAAGGTCCACTTGCCCAGTCGCGGTTCGATGTTGCGTTTGCACAGCAGGACTTTGTCGCCCCACACCGGCACGGTACCCACCACATTGAGTGGGTTTTCGTAATGGATGGTGTGGCATGACGGGCACACCGCACGCTCACGTGTGTCGCCATCGTCGGGCACACGGTAGGTCACGGCGGCGCCGCATGATTTGCAATGTTGGATGAGCGGGCGATGCAGCATGCGGGGTGGGCTTTCTGCTTTAGGCGATGCGAACTTTGAGTTCGCCCAAGCCCGTCACGGCGCCGACCAGGGTGTTGCCTGAGACCACCGCAGCCACACCTTCAGGCGTGCCTGTGTAGATCAGGTCGCCCGGTTGCAGTTCCCAAGCCGCAGACAAGTGTTCAATGGTTTCGGCAATGTTCCAAATCAGCTTGTGGATATGGCTGCGTTGGCGATCTTCGCCGTTGACCTGCATATAGATTTCTGCATTCACCACATCACCGGCTTGGGCCACCGGGGTGATGGGGCCGATCGGAGCGCTCAGATCAAATGCTTTGCCAATGCACCATGGGCGGCCTTGCTTTTTCATCTCGTTTTGCAAATCACGGCGCGTCATGTCCAGGCCCACGGCGTAGCCGTAGATATGGTGCATGGCGTCAGCCGCCTTGATGTTTTTGCCACCTTTGCCAATCGCCACCACCAATTCAATTTCGTGGTGCAAGTTCTTGGTCAAGCTGGGGTAGGGCATGGTGCCTGTCTCGCCAGCCTGAACCACGATCAACGCATCTGCAGGCTTCAAGAAGAAGAAAGGGGGCTCGCGACCTGTGAAGCCCATTTCTTTGGCGTGTTCTTCGTAATTGCGGCCCACGCAGTAAATGCGGTGCACGGGAAACGTTTCGGTTTTGCCCACCACGGGCACCGACACCACGGGGGTGGGAGGAAATAGATAGTTCATGGGTGTGTCCTACTTATTGTGATGGGCTCAGTTGCCGGATTTAGCGACCAACTCGAAATGCTCGACGACTGGGGGCTGAGCAAAGAAAGGTCCGACGATAGCGCGCCATTCGGCAAAAGCAGGGGACTCACGGAAATCCACCGTATGGTTCTCAAGCGTGGTCCAGAAAATTTGCAACACATAGCGCTCAGGTGACTCCACACCGCGGTTGACTTTGAATCCCTCAAAGCCCTTGGCCTTGGCAATCACAGTGTTCAAACCGTGTTGGATGGCTTGGTCAAAAGCGGCTTGTTGGCCGGGCTGAATGCGGATGTCGGCGAGTTCGAGAATCATGGCGTGCTCATGGGTTAAAACAAGCACCAAGTCTAACGTCAGGCCCACAAGGGTTGGCGTCCCATGCGTGATATTCATGGGCGATATCCGTTCACGCTATCCTTGTGTCATGAACATCACAGATTGGCTCTTGCCTGCGGGCGTCCACGCCGTGTGCACCACGCGCTTGGGTGGTGTGTCGCAAGCGCCGTTTGACAGTTTGAACCTAGGTGACCATGTCAGGGATGTGCCCGCCCATGTGGCGTCCAACCGAGCTCTTTTGCAGCAGCAGTTGCACACTGCGCGACCCGTGTTTTTGCAACAGGTGCACGGTGTGGATGTGGTGGCCTTGAACGCCCAGACCTCAGATGGCACGGTGGCCGATGCATGTTTCACTACCGATACCGGTGTGGCATGCACCATCATGGTGGCCGATTGCTTGCCCTTGCTGTTCACTGATGCGAAAGGCCAAGTGGTGGCTGCAGCTCACGCGGGATGGCGCGGCTTGGCGCAAGGGGTGATCGAACACACGGTGCAGGCCATGTGCAAGGCGGTGAACATTCAAGTCAAAGACCTGCGTGTTTGGTTGGGCCCATGCATCGGACCTTCTGCTTTTGAAGTGGGCGATGAGGTGCGCGAGGCCTTCATCACGCGTGACGCCGACGCGCAACACATGTTCCTGCCGCATCCACTGCATGCGCATAAATGGCTGGCCGATTTAGCGGGGTTGGCACGTCAACGGCTGCAAGCCCTGGGAATTGTGTCCATCGCAGGCAATGACAGCACCCGCGCATGGTGCACCGTCAGCCAACCCTCAACCTTCTTTTCTTACCGGCGCGACGGCGTCACAGGGCGTTTCGCCGTGTGCATCTGGCGCAGCGCTTAAGGCTTGGGTCTGGGCTTCTTGTGCTTTGCGTGCACGTCGCCTGGCGGGTGAGCCCATGATGTAGCCCACCACGCCCATAGGTAAAACCCCATAGAGTAGAAACGTGAAGACAGCGCCCAAGACCGAACCGACAGGGCTTGTGGCCTCGGCCACCGCCATCATCAAGGCCACATAAAACCATGCGATCAATACCAAATACATTTTGTATACGCCTAACTTTGATGTCTGTCAGAAAATCGAAGGGTATTTCAAGACATACTGGCGACAGTTGGTGAAGAAATCCGAAATCAGGAGACAAGCAATGGACCAGAATTCTGCCTTAAAGAGTTTGAGCGAGGGTTGGTTAAAGGCGTTGGCCTCTTTTCAAACACTTGGCACCCAAGGCAGTGGCACGCCTCAACTCAGTTTTGCGCCAGACAAACTCGAGGCTTTGCAGCAACAGTACATGACCGAAGCCACTGAGTTGTGGAATCAGAGCCTGCATGGTGCGCCGACCGTCAAAGACCGTCGTTTCTCTGGCGATGCATGGGCTCAAAACCCCGTGGCAGCTTTTGCTGCGGCCGCGTACATGCTCAACACCCGCACCTTGATGGGTTTGACCGATGCGGCTGAAACGGATGCCAAAACCAAAGCGCGTATTCAATTCGCCGTGGAGCAATGGGCAGCGGCCACCGCACCCAGCAACTTTTTGGCACTGAACGCAGACGCACAGCAAAAGGCCATCGACACCCACGGTGAAAGTATTTCTAAAGGCATTCAAAACTTGCTGCACGACATGCAACAAGGCCATGTGTCCATGACCGACGAAAGCTTGTTTGAAGTCGGCAAAAACGTGGCCACCACCGAGGGCAAGGTGGTGTTTGAAAACGAGTTTTTCCAATTGCTCGAATACAAACCGTTGACAGCCAAGGTCTACGAGCGTCCTTTCCTGTTGATCCCACCGTGCATCAACAAGTTTTATATCTTGGACTTGCAACCCGAAAACTCGCTCATTCGCTACGCCGTGAGCCAAGGTCACCGCACGTTTGTGGTGAGCTGGCGTAACCCCGACGAGTCGTTGAAGCACACCACATGGGACAACTATGTGGAAGACGTGGCGATTCAGGCGATCTCAGTGGTCCAAGAGATTGCGAATGCCAAACAGATCAATGCCTTGGGCTTTTGCGTTGGCGGCACGATTTTGTCGAATGCCTTGGCCGTTTTGGCCGCACGCGGGCAAAAGCCTGTGGCCAGCGCCACTTTCCTGACCACCTTGATCGACTTCCGCGACACCGGCGTGTTGGACGTGTTCATTGACGACAACTTCGTCAAGTTCCGTGAAGCGCAGTTTTCCAGCGGTGGTTTGATGAAGGGCAAGGACATGGCGTCGACCTTCAGCTTTTTGCGTCCCAATGATTTGGTGTGGAACTATGTGGTGGGCAACTACCTCAAGGGCGAAACTCCACCCCCGTTTGACTTGCTCTACTGGAACAGCGACTCCACCAACTTGCCGGGCCCGATGTATGCCTGGTATTTGCGCAACACCTATTTGGAGAACAACCTCATCAAGCCCGGCAAAGCCACGGTGTGCGGTGAAAAAATTGATCTCTCCAAAGTCAATATTCCCGTCTACATCTATGGCTCGCGGGAAGACCACATCGTGCCGATTGGCGGCTCGTATGCCTCTACTCAAGTGTTCCCAGGCAAGAAGCGTTTTGTGATGGGTGCATCAGGCCACATTGCCGGCGTGATCAACCCCCCAGCAGCCAAGAAGCGTTGTTACTGGACGGGCAGCGACACCAGCTTTCCTGCCGATGTGCAGCAGTGGATTGGCAAGGCCAAAGAACACCCCGGCAGCTGGTGGACCGATTGGTCGACTTGGCTCAAAGCGCATGCAGGCAAACAAATTGCTGCGCCTAAAACCTATGGTCGCGGCCAACACAAAGCGATTGAGAATGCCCCAGGTCGTTACGTCAAAGAACGCGCCAGCAATTGATTTTTTACACGACAACAGGAGACAACATGGAAGACATCGTCATCGTTTCAGCCGCACGCACAGCCGTCGGCAAGTTTGGTGGTTCATTGGCAAAAATTGCCGCCACCGATTTGGGCTCCATCGTGATTCGTGAAGCCTTGGCACGCGCCAAGGTGGACCCTGCCTTGGTGGGCGAAGTCATCATGGGCCAAGTGCTGGCCGCTGGCGCAGGTCAAAACCCTGCGCGTCAGGCTTTGATGAAGTCAGGGGTTCCCAATGCAGTGCCCGCCTTGACCATCAATGCGGTGTGTGGCTCTGGTTTGAAGGCTGTCATGTTGGCCGCCCAAGCGGTGGCCTACGGCGACAGCGAGATCGTGGTGGCCGGTGGCCAAGAAAACATGAGTGCATCGCCGCACGTGTTGTTGGGCTCGCGCGATGGCCAACGCATGGGCAACTGGAACATGGTTGACTCCATGATCGTCGACGGTTTGTGGGACGTGTACAACCAGTACCACATGGGCATCACGGCTGAGAACGTGGCCAAAGCACACGGCATCAGCCGCGACATGCAAGACGCCTTGGCCTTGGCCAGCCAACAAAAAGCATCGGCTGCCCAAGACGCGGGCAAATTCAAAGATGAAATCGTCTCAGTGAACATCCCACAGCGCAAAGGCGATCCTGTGGTTTTCAACGTAGACGAGTACATCAACAAAAAAACCAATGCCGAAGCCCTCGCAGGCCTGCGTCCTGCGTTTGACAAAGCCGGTACGGTAACCGCAGGCAATGCCTCGGGCATCAACGACGGCGCTGCGGCGGTGGTGGTGATGACGGCCAAGAAAGCCGCCGCCCTGGGTCTCAAGCCCTTGGCACGCATTGCTGCGTTTGGCACCAGCGGTTTGGATCCCGCCATCATGGGCATGGGTCCTGTGTCGGCATCGCGCAAAGCTTTGCAACGCGCAGGCTGGAAGGCCTCTGATGTGGACTTGTTTGAGCTGAATGAAGCCTTTGCTGCGCAAGCCTGTGCGGTGAACAAGGAATTGGACATCGATCCTGCCAAAGTCAACGTCAACGGCGGAGCCATTGCGATTGGCCACCCCATCGGTGCGTCAGGTTGCCGCATCTTGGTCACGCTGCTGCACGAGATGCAGCGTCGCGACGCCAAGAAGGGTTTGGCCGCTTTGTGTATCGGTGGCGGCATGGGGGTTTCTCTGGCCCTGGAGCGTTGATCGCGTCAGTTAAAGTTTTCTAGTCAGTTCAATAACTCATACAACAGGAGACAAGTGATGAGCAAAAAAGTAGCGTATGTAACAGGTGGTATGGGTGGCATCGGGACCGCGATTTGCCAGCGTCTGCATCAAGAAGGTTTCACCGTGATCGCGGGTTGCGGCCCCACACGTGACTTCAAAAAATGGTTGGACGAGCAAAAAGCATTGGGCTACACCTTCTACGCTTCGGTTGGCAACGTGGCCGACTGGGACTCTACGGTAGACGCCTTCACCAAAGCCAAGGCCGAGCACGGCCCGATCGATGTGTTGGTGAACAACGCGGGTATCACCAAGGACCGCATGTTCTTGAAGATGAGCAAAGAAGATTGGGACGCTGTGATGAGCACCAACCTCGACTCCATGTTCAACGTGACCAAGCAAGTGGTGCCTGACATGGTCGACCGTGGCTGGGGCCGCATCATCAACATCTCGTCGGTGAACGGTGAAAAGGGCCAAGCTGGCCAAACCAACTACTCGGCTGCCAAAGCCGGGATGCACGGTTTCTCCATGGCTTTGGCGCAAGAGCTGGCTACCAAAGGCGTGACGGTCAATACCGTGTCGCCTGGCTACATCGGCACCGACATGGTCAACGCCATCCGTCCTGATGTGCTGGAAAAAATCGTCGCCACAGTGCCCGTCAAGCGTTTGGGCAAGCCTGCCGAAATCGCTTCCATCATTGCTTGGATGGCCAGCGAAGACGGTGGTTACACCACCGGCGCTGACTTTGCGGTCAACGGTGGTTTGCACATGGGTTGATGTGGGCGATGCCTCGGGCATCCTGCTGACCACCAAAAGCCGCAGCTCTGTCTGCGGCTTTTTTCATGGCCGCTTGGCTAAGTGTTAACCCGTCATTTGATTTTGTTAGAGTTGTCAAAGTTAATAACAAATATGGCAAATTTGCCGGAGGATTATGGGCGATTACACCAATATGGCGGGGTACTACGACGTCATCATGACCTCGGGCTACTACGACTACGCGAAGATTGTGGACAGCCTGGTGGCGCACCAACCTCGACGCAATGTGTTGGAAATCGGGTGCGGGACGGGTTTGATTTTGGAAGAGTTGGCCAAACGCCAGCCGAAGCTGCCGATCACCGGCATTGATTTGACGGCCCCCATGTTGTCGATTGCGCAAAAGCGTTTGGCGCCTTTCTCCACCGTGTCTTTGTCGCAACAAAACATCACGGAGCTGTCCCTCAGCGAGCAGCACGAGTTGGCGTTCTCTTATGGCGGCGTTTGGTATTTTGTGATCGATGGCGACAAAGAGCCATTCATGGTCAGCCATATCGCCGATGAAAAGGCCAATCATTTGGGCTTTGAGCATCTGGCGCAACACATGGCGGTGGGCGGTACTTTGTTGTTAGGTATTCAAGGTCCGCATCACGACTACGAGACCGTGATTTCCAATGGCATGAAGTACTCGCAAAAAATTGATCCCACCGACATTGGGTTCACCAAGCACTACTACTTGAAGGATGGTGAGCACAAAGTCATGGACCAAACCGTGCATTACCGGACCTACACCTTTGCCCAGGCGCAAGCGCTGATGGGCGCGTATGGTTTTGAATACGTCCCCAAGACAGACCCGAATCAACTGTTTTTGCAGTTCAAGAAAGTGACATGATGAGCGCTGCAAAACCGAAGTTGTTTTTCATCGGCGTTGGCAATATGGGCAACCCCATGGCCGCTAACTTGGTGAAAGCAGGTTATCCCGTCATGGTGTTTGATGTGTCCCGTGCCAAAGCGGACAACTTGCTGGCCTTGGGCGCCGCTTGGGTCAACAGCGTGGCCGAAGGTGCCGCGCAGGCTGATGTGGTGATGGCGTCGTTGCCAGGGCCTGTGCAAGTGCGCGAGGTGATGCTTGGCGAGCAGGGCGTGTTGGCCCATGTCAAAGCGGGCGCGACCGTGATTGATACCTCCACCAGTGCGGTGGATTTGGTGCGTGAGTTGGTAGCACTGGCCAAAAACAAAGGCGTGGACTTTTTAGAAGCGCCTGTCACCAATGCCGTCGATATGGCGGCGCTGGGCCGTTTGTCTGTGTTTGTGGGCGGCGACCCAACATGCTTTGAAAAGCACAAACCCATCTTTGACGTCATTGGCGAAAAGATTTTTCATGTGGGCGAACCAGGCAATGGCGCCACCATCAAGTTGCTCACCAATTTGCTGTGGTTCGTCAGCGCGGCAGCCATTGGCGAGGGTCTGATGTTGGGGGCCAAAGCCGGCATTCCTCTACACACGGTGTGGGAAGCCATCAAGTCCAGTGCTGGCAACAGCTGGGTGGCCGAGCACGATGTACCGTCGATTTTTGCGGGGCACTACGACCCCAGCTTTTCGCTCGCTTTGTGTTGCAAAGATTTGGGACTGATCAACGACATCGCCAAATCCCAAGGCTATGAATTGCCCATGGGCGGCATGGCGCAAACTTTGTTTCAGCAAGCCATGAAAACCTATGGCCCCGATGCGGCCGAGTTGCATGTGGTCAAGCTCTTGGAAGAGCGTGTGGGACATATGTTGCGACCATGACGGAACAATCTCGCCTACTTGCCGAAGCCCATTTGCACATGCCACAAGGTGTGGCAGAGAACTACCGCTATTGGGGTGAAAAAGACACGGTCTTCATCGCCAGCGCCAAAGGCTGCACCCTCACCGATGTGGATGGCAAAACCTATGTGGACTTTCGCTTGGGCTACGGCCCCATCATCTTGGGTTACCGGGACGAGCGCGTCGACAACGCGGTGATCGAACAAATCATCCAGCGTGGCACGCTCTCAGGCTTTGCGACTGAGCTCGATACAACGGTGGTCAAGCAAATCAAAGCCCTGTGCCCCAACATCGACAAAATGCGTTTTGCCAATTCGGGCACCGAAGCCGTGATGGGCGCCGTGCGCACAGCACGCGGCTACACCGGTCGTGATCGGGTGGCGATTGTGGAAGGTTCTTTCCACGGTTTGTACGACGAGATGATGTGGAAGTCCGACATCGAACATTGGCAACCGGGCAGCAAGGTCGCCCCGCAAGTCATTCCATTCGGAGCTGGCATCCCGCAGCGCAGCCGTGAGTTGCTGAGCATCATCAGCCACAACGATTTTGAATCGCTGGAACATTTATTTGTCACACACGGCGACACCTTGGCCTGTGTGGTGATTGAACCCATCATTGGCAATGCTGGCAGCGTGTCCGCGAGCCAAGCGTGGCTGCAACGTCTGCGTGACCTGTGCACCCAGCATGGTGCGCTGCTCATCATCGACGAGGTGAAGTCGGGTTTTCGCGTGGCCAAGGGCGGGGCGCAAGAGCTGTATGGCATCCATGCTGACCTGAGTACCTACGCCAAGGCCATGGGCAACGGCTATCCTGTGGCGGCCTTTGGGGGCAAAGCCGCTGTGATGGACGTGGTGGGTTCGCACCCCGGCGGCGTGGTGCATGGTGGCACCTACACAGCCAACTTGGTGGCGTTGAGCGCTGCCCACGCCACGCTCAAAATTTTGACTGACACCGACGCGCACCAAACCATCCAGCGTGTGGGCACGCAAATTCAAGCCTTGCTTGGACGCGTGTTTACAGCGGCTGACATTGAGCACGCTTTCGCAGGCCCACCTGCGATGTTTGGCATTCACTTCAGCGCGACGGTGCCCACCAACTACCGTGACTGGCGCGTCACCAACAGCGCGCTCTATCGCAAGTTTGCCTGGGAGTTGATTGCGCGTGGCGTGATGTTAGAACCCGACTCGCGCGAACCTTGGTTCATTTGCGAAGCGCATCAGCACATGGACTTGGGCTGGCTCGAAGATATGGCCATGCAAGCGATGCGCGCAGCACTGTTGGCGGATTGAGCCATGCTGGCATGCCCCTGCCAAATCGGGGCGTTGAAGAAGTCAGGATAATTGGCGCATGACTTTTCCCGACGCCTCGCTGTGGCGCACCTCTGTCGCTCCCATGATGGACTGGACGGACCGCCACTGTCGTTACTTTCACCGCCTGCTCAGCCGCAACACCTTGCTCTACACCGAGATGGTCACCACCGGTGCGCTGCGCCATGGCGATGTGCAGCGGCATCTGCGATTCAATGCCGAAGAGCATCCTGTGGCCTTGCAGTTGGGCGGCAGCGATGCAACCGACTTGGCGCACGGCGCCAAACTCGGTGAGCAATGGGGTTACGACGAAATCAACCTCAACTGCGGCTGTCCGTCTGATCGGGTGCAGCGCGGCGCCTTTGGCGCTTGCTTGATGAACGAGCCACACACCGTGGCCGATGGCGTCAAAGCTATGTTGGATGTGGTCAGCGTGCCTGTCACGGTCAAACACCGCATCGGCATTGACCGCATCGAGAGCTACGACTTTGTGCGCGACTTTGTGGGCACGGTCAGTG
>Ga0228703_1000296_pt1 | contig 38897 bp, 36 predicted proteins | sample McNCre217_Aug_MG_3_FD_178020 | JGI IMG/M metagenome (GOLD analysis project Ga0228703, IMG submission 178020) | Freshwater microbial communities from McNutts Creek, Athens, Georgia, United States - 29-17_Aug_MG | ecosystem: Environmental > Aquatic > Freshwater > Creek | place: USA: Georgia...
ACCAGCCAAGCTGCCGAGTACCGCAGAGACGTATCGATGTGTACTCGCAGTAGCGCACGTGAGCACACCATATTTGAGGACTCAACCATGAGACGAATCGCAGCAGTGAGACTTAGGTTCCTTTTGATTGCACCTAGGGTTACGAGGTCAAGTGGAAAAATGGGAGCACCTTTACCTCCAGTCATTTCCATTCCAAATTTCAACATTTCTCTTTTGTCGCTTTCTAATGCAGCGAGAAGCTCAATAATTCGAGAATTTTGCAAATGGGACGAAGAATTCATAGTTAGTCAAAATCTATAAGGTTTTAAGAACTGGTCGTTTTCAGGCTACTCAACACGTTTGCTTTCGTCCATTAGTGGTTCTTGTAGAACTTATCTCAACGAGAAATTCCAAGCCGTAAAAGCTCCTTCACCCGTGCTCCACTAATTTTCCTCGCAAGAAGAAGCTCTTTCACAACATACTGCATTCTCGAAAAATACAGATCGAAAATAGGGGCAACTGAATGTATCGCATGATGCATGAATTCTTCGTCTTCTTCTCTAGTGAAATCATTGTCTTCAGTAACCATGCGCCCTACAAAATCCAGACGATCCCTCCAAGCGTTGTTAAAAACGATTTTGCTAATTTCTTGCGCATCACGCCAATCGACGCAACCGGCATTCAGTAAATAGAACTCAGCGGCAAATCCACCACATGCCACACTGCGTTCCATATGCGGCATAACGTCGAAGCAATGAGCAACCGCAAAACCTCGCGCATCCTCTTCAAGATACTCAATGCTGTGCAAATCACCGCCTAAATGCAAGCAAACGGTCGCATGTCCAACCTCATGCCAAGCCTTGTATTCGTCGCTATCTAAGATAATCTTCACATGAATCGCGTTGCCGCATTTGAGCGTAACACCCTATTAATTTTATATATCATTTCAACTGTGGTGAATTCAGAGTCTGTCATTGAATAGGCCATAACTAGTATGGCGCCAAGATCCTTAGCAAGACGATGCCCGCGTCCGAGCACATCAGGATGCCTACAAGACTGCAATGCAATGCGATGAAACGTCTCAAGGCATGTGAACAGTCACCGATGGCTCAAGAGTACTTGCGATGAGGGACCAGCATGCCACGGATGCTGCATCTTCAGCTTGAGAAAGACAATCTTCGATAGTGTCACGGGCTGCCCAGTTTTGATCAAAAGCGGTTAAATCCAGTCCGCACTCATTAGGCGTTTTGGTGGCGTAGATTTCACCATGCATCCCTCTCTTGGATATAAATTTCCAATAGAACTGGCAAAAAATCTCTGCCAGAACTGGAAAACGTAATAATGATTGCGCTTCAGAGTTGCCATTGTGCAAGCTAGGTATGAGTGGTAGTGAACAGCAAGCAATCGCTAGTCAAGGTCTCTCTGCTACCTTCAGCCATTCATTTACACCATTGACACCCAAAGCCAACAACGTATCCTGTATGGCGACCACGCGTTGCAACATACTTCCGCCATCTAACTCTTCCACCTCTTCAGCTTGCGCAAATAACCGAGTCAACAGTTGCGTAAGATTGTTTTCGTGGTCATACACATAAGGTTTTGTACGCTGAACAAATCCAAGGTACATCTCCGTAGATTCCAGCGCAGTCACTGGATCCTGAAGTGAAGTAGCGTTCAACCATGCATCAAAACCATAAATGTCACCTCTTGCAGATTCTGGCTCGATTTCAAGCAACGCAAAACAGCGTTTAAGTAAATTTATGGGTATAGAAATCAGTGGTGTTGTTTCTCGAAAAAGACTGCGAAATTTACGAGCAATCACTGGTGCGTAATGGTTCTCAACGTTTAGGCCAGCCTCAAGCCCTTCGAGACATTGCTCTCGGAACTGTCGCATGTTGTCTGGATGCGTCCATACGCTCGCCGCACCTCGCCATGCATTAGCTGTTTCAACCGTTTTGATTTTTTGAAGAAAAACGGAGAAATCTAGTTGATTCGTAAGCGCAGCCAGCGCTGAGATACGCCCCCATGTTTCAAAGTCTTTCTCTTGTCCCTCGCTGTAAAGTTGAGTCAGCCATGGAGCAACGAGTTCAAACTTCTTTAAATAAGCATGATAAAGACAAGGCTCTGCAATGGTCCAAAGCCCTTCAACACGGACTTGCATTGCGAGGCCAAACAACTCCCAGCCTAAATCTGGATGATGGTTTTGAAAATATGGCAAACGTCGCAAAAGCATTGCACGAACGGCAGGATCCTTGTCCGATGCAAATAGGCGCAATGCAACTGACAACACATCTGGCCATGACATGCTGTACTTTTCAAGTTGTTCAGCTACGATCATCAAGGATTCAGCAGCTTTACCTCGCGCCATATTGATCCCAATTGTTAGCAAATCAACGGAGTCACCTGAAATAGAGCTTTTTTCCTCAAGCGTCGAAAAAGCCATAGCTAAGGACGTTAGGCGTTCAGCTTCATGCGTATGTTCAATTACGTAAGAGCACCCTTGTATTGCATTAGATGCTGCGTAGTTATGCATCCAGTAGCTCTGATGCCCTTCTAACTCGTCAAGAATTTTTTGAGCAAGCGCTATTGCATTGACTTCCTCATTTGGCTTCCAATCTCCATTGGCTCGCAAGTTGCCATACCTGTGCGCTAGGTAGGTAGCAAGGCCATCCATAATGTAGTCGCGGAAACGACTAGGAATGTCTTCAGACATCATCGATAAAAAATTAATGAACCTTATGGGATTGCGCGAAGCAGCTTCACTCAATTGAGTGCCAACCTCCCCCTCTCCACCCATCAGAAAATCGTCGAATGAATTTCTGGCATAACCGTTGTAATGCTTCAGCAATTGAAGTACGGAAACATCGCTTGAATTAAGAAACACTTCATACGAAAACGGTGCGGCAATAATGCCGCCACGAAGTCCAGCATTTGTCAGAGATACGAGTGGCCACGTTATTTTTTCGCATTCATCTATCACCGTTTGCGCTTCTTTAGAACGTAAATATCGAGGAATCGGCAAAATTAATTGCGCTTGTTTTCTCAATATCCATTCGCTGTACTTTGAGTCAGTAGCAACTTCTTGGTATGTAGCCAAGATGGATTCCAGTATTGAGTCTTGCGTCGTCGAATCAAATTGGTAAAAGACAAGTTGCATCAATGCACCTATTTCATGCGACAAGTCGGACTCGAGGAGTTCCTTGTTACACAGCATACGGCCAATCACATCAAGGTTGGCAGTTGGGGCTGATCTACACGCTAGGATTGCGAAATAACGCAGTGCCCCATCTACGTTGAAGCACAGCCGCTGTCGGTTGATTTGCCACCACTCAGATTGAGTACTTGCATGATGCACAACGGCTAACTCGACAGCATCCATCAGGATGCGCTCACTATCTAAGAATCGATAGTCATTATTTCTTTGAGGGCCATCAAAAGATGTTTCATCTAGGAAACCACTCCAATAAACTTTAGGTGTTTCACCATAGCGCGATGCTTTCAATAAACTCCATCGCTCAATAGCATTAACTGCCAAGTCCAGCAAAGTAGTAGATTGTTGCATTCGATTAGCAAAAAATTTGTCATGACTGTTACCAAATTCATGCGGCTGACAATGCAACTTTTTATCAAATCGATAGCTAATAACATCATCGTCACCGACCTCGCCTGCAACATACTGCCATAGTACGGTATCTTCTACAGCACCGACCCTAATGCATTGCGCCAACACTCGGCCGATAGCGCTGTGAGTTTGCCGCGGAAGATCAAGTAAGGCCAGAACCAGGGGGGCGATTAATGCAGATTGGTTTTCTTTAATACCTGAAAGAGCAATTTCTAATTGCCATGCAATTTGCCTCTTATCTAGCCAATCAATTGCTAGAACATCCATCCAGAACGACAATATTTCGTCAGCAGCATCTTCTTGCCATTGGGATGTTATGTGCACATGAGTAATCAATCCATTCGAATCACGAACATCTTTTAACAAGGGAACTAGATGCTTCATCCAAAAGTAATGCCACTCCAGCCGAACCGCACGGGTGTAGATCACTTGAAACACTTCTGGATGCTGGTTTCGCAAGTCGCGGATCAATGGCCAATCTTCGTCCTGCGGAATTTGCTCCGCCAAGCATTCAGCCACTAATCGACGAACATGAAACGCGTGGGCGCTTGTCAAAACAGTACGTAATTGCTTACGAAATTCGCGAAGATCACCTGAAGCCAATTGAGCGACAAAGCTACGAATGCTGGGTCGCACAAATGGCACGGGCGGTAAACCTTGGATAAATGCATTTAATGTCACGCCTTGACGAAGTGCACCGCTGATCACCAGTACATCCAAAAGAGTCTGATGACCGAACGATAAAAGCCCACCTTGCGTCTCATGCAACACCTTATGGCTAAGCAATGCACGTTGCATATTCGGAGAAGAAGAAAACCTTTGATGAGGCACTGCCAGACTACGCCTATTTAGCATCTCAGCGGCTAGGGCTTCAATAGCTTGCATAGCAGCATCACCTAAGTCGGCATCGGCCTTAACAATCATAGAAAGGTAGCGTTGTGCTAATGCTTGGCTTGTGACTACATTAAAACTACCGTTTTGTTGTGCCAACTCGACAAACATTGCCAATTCGCGAGGGTTACGAATTAACTCACGCGTGGCTACATCAGTGACAGAAGCATCTATGCCATGCTTTAAAAGCAGTGGGGCGATTTCGTTAGCCCAGTCCAATGGCTGGCAAGCAAACTCTTTGTCCCACGATCTTTGGGCAATGCGCCGATCGTAATAACGATCAAAGTCGCGGCATGCAGTGACAATGGTGACGTTCGACATTAGCAACAAACGATCAATTTGCGCCAAAAAATATGCCAGCACTCTGTGCTCACGCGCAATAGAAAGCACATCAAGCGAATCAATAACGACAACTACATACGTATGCTCCGCGAGGAGTTCCACACTTTCAACCCAATCGTCCGGCAACCCTTGAGATTGACGTTCTTGCGGCGTGATCGTGTCAGCGAATTCACGAGATTGGATGAATATAGGCAATACATCACAGGTTTGCGCACGTTGTTCTAGCTGCTCTTGTAACGACAGCATTACACATGTCTTTCCAGCGCCTGGCGACCCGGTGATCAGTATTGAGCGAACTTTATTATTTACTGCCTCAAGTATTCTGTTTACAACTGGTGAAGCGAATTGATGCCCCCCAATGTCCCGACGCCATGATCTACCAATCGATGATGTACGTTTTAAGGACTCACGCAATTGGAGAAGATTGACTTGAGGTTGTTGCACTGGCCTCGCATTTTTATCATGATCTCTCTCTAAAAATTTATTTAAATTATTAGGTACGTCGAGTAACGCTGTAGGGGGCTGTTGTGACGCGTCGAACTCCCAATTTAAGGCTGAACACAATTGGCTTGCACAGTGCCCCCAGCTATAAAGGGCGAGTAAGCGTTCACGTAGTCGATGCGCCTTTGATCTATGTTGATCTTGTTCCTTTGCAATCTGGATTAATGCAGCTGTGAGTGTGTTTAGGTCTTGAGCTTGAAAGTATGGTTCTGTATAGCTGCCTGCAACTTCAATAGAGGTAACCGTTGATGTGTAAATCCCATCGTCAACTTCAGTGATCAAATGATAAGCACCACTTTTTTTAGTTAGGATTAACGGTACACCCGCAGCAATGGCTTCCCAAGCGACCAGCCCAAAACCCTCATGCCACGAAGGCATCATTGCTACGCTGGAAGATCGCAGATCTTTAAAAAGTTCAAAACGGTCCGTTGTAAATGGCAATGTTTGTATATTGACTGCACCATTCGCATAACCTTCAACGAATTTTTTGATCTCTAACTCTGCCTGAGTCTCGGCATCATCACTGACACGCTCGAAATCAACACCACGCAAAATCATCCGAGGTTCTTGATTAAGATTCAATTGACTCGGAAGCCCGGGGTTTTTTGTGCACTGATTTACTGCTGCCCCAAACGCCGCCAAACCCAGCGATGCTTGTTTTATCTTTGCGGCTAGACGACCACTAAGAAAGGCTTTAAAGTTTTTAGGCTCACTGCGTGGTTGTATATTTGGCAAACCTGGAACAAGCATTGAAACATTTGTTTTTTCGATTAAGTCAATCAGCGCATCGCGTAGCAGTGGCCCAATGGCAAGTACGAAGTCAGCCTTTAAAAAAAGTACCCTCTGTTCATTTTCTTTAACTCGAGCGCTTGCACTATCCTCTTCAAACGGTTCATAGTGCACATAACTCATATGGTGAATCAATGCAGATTTACCACCAAATTTTTCCGCCGCAGCCAACGCAATGGCACCAGTTATACGATCATGTCCTAACCACACAGTTTCAGCTGGATCAAGGCGAATGGACGCTTTCTCCAACAAACGAAGAACTGCATCAACTAAATCTGGCGAGAATTTCTCTTGGTGCTGTTTATTCAGTTCTAACAGCACTACCCCGTCATTTAGAGCTTCTTCAATTTGTTCAGAAGTCGCTTCAAGAACTACACAGACAGACTTAACTCGATCAAAAAATGTGCTCGCAACAGCTTTGACTAGATCAATATTAAAACAGTTAATTCCGCCAAATTTAGTACCCCACTGCGTTGCAAAGGCAATTAGTGTTTTTCGTGGAGGAGTCATGAATTTACTTTGAGGACAAGTTAAAAATTAATATCAATAATATTCGACAAAGAAAAACAAACGTTGCAAATTAAGCATTGAGCAAGCACCAACATTGAACTTGGTATTAGTCATAAAAATATCATCGACGTTTTCTTTCTTTATCTTTGTAATTTCATCCACTAAGTCTGAAATTTTTCTTGCAGCGTACTTGATGCACTCCTTGTTAATAGGTGATTCGACTGTTGATTGATCAATCGCTGGCATTATTCGAGTCTCGTTCCCAGCTCGCCCAACTCTGCTCCGACAACTTGGGCTGTAGCTGTCAAAAGCGCACGGATGGAGCCAAGGCCTTTCTCAACTTCAGAAATAGATTCCACCAACGTCTGTAGGTTATTGCGATGAGATGCGAGAAGAAATGGGCTGAAAACAACTCTCTTCGATACAGCGGCGAATCTTCGTGCCATAGCACGACCGAATGTCATCTGAAGAATCAGACCTTCAGGAAAACAAACTGTTGCCGATGACAAAAGAACTTGGATACGAAAAAGCTCCTCAGGAGCGAGAGCATCGTCACTTAACAGTGCCATTGCAGCGCCGAATATTTCACCAATTGACGTCACTATTCGACGGTGAATGACATCGCTAGCGACCTGACGGGGCAACAGCAAACCATGGGACATGCCTGCGAGTGCGGCAACAACCTGACTATCAGCCCCCCAATTGCACAATGCTTCGTCGCGCCAATGAGCAATGATTGACTCAGGGTTATCACTGCAAATTGCTCCCGCTGCAAATACTGAAAACAACCCATCAACATTCAGTTTGAATTCGGTTGGTGGCGTGTCGCCCCCATCGCTCTGCATTGCTTGCTGTCGGTCAGGAAGAGATGCAATTGTGTTGAATGCTCGTTCAAAAGCAACAACTGCACTAAAGAACCCTGAACCAACTCCAGCATTGAACTCGAATGCGAGCATGGCCTTGGCAGCGAAGAACCTGGCTATTGGAAAATTTGAATTTTGGAGTGATTCCAAATGCCTCCGATAAGTTGGAGATATTTCGCCAAGCTGTGATGCCAAAAGTCCTGCTCTTGCAATAGCAAGCTGCGTCCGCATCAATTGGTTAGGCTGAGAAGGGCCAAAACTAAGTCCTGGTTCAGACGCCTTTCCGAAGGGTAGATTAAGAGCTGAAATATCTTCTTTTTTCGCAATGGCCTCAATGAGATTGCACACACTATTAACTACACGAAAAAGTGCCTCCCAATCTTCATGCCCGTCTTCCCAGGCTACCGCTGGCAAGTCAGCCAACATATCTGAAAGCATTCTTGCAGCGCGCTGAGGGTTACCAGCCAAGGCAACAATATGACTTGCATCAACTAGAAGTCCAAACTTCGTGATGGCGAGCTGAAGCTCAATAGGCAATGTGGAGCCAGCAAGAAAGTAGTGCTCAGCCTCTGACCATCGCTCAAGACGACAGGCACAAATACCAGCTCGTCGAAATGCGAATGCATCTATTTTTTTCGTTGCTTCGAGGTCAGAGATCAAAGGGCCCCAAACTGCAAGGGCGTTTTCGTAATCATTGGCTTGAAAAAGCGCGTTAACTTGCTGTTCACGGATAGTGATGGTCTGTCCGAACACAGATGCTGAATTAGCCAAAGTCTGCATTGCTGCCGAATGGTCGTGAAGATGCTCACTCTGGATGATTGATACTGCCTTAGCAGCCTCACTACCGAACTGAATAAGGTCAAACTGCCGCGCAATCTGATCAGCTCGAGACAGCACCACTAAGGTTGGAGCCCAGTCAGTCTCAATGGCATGACGCGAGGACCATGCGCCGTGCACGAAGGCACCACAAGAGTTCACCAGAGGCCAATGAAGCACGGCTTCAAAGGCTTGTCTCTCCTCGAGATCTGAATCAAATTCAATCCAATCGAGCACTTCAATCAAGTCTTTCAAATCGCGTACAGAAGAAGCTTGAATCGAGATGTAAAACTGAGTAGTTGTTGCGCCTGCAGGAATGCCCCGGAGAGAGCCATCAGAATGCGCCATGAATCGACAGGCAAACTCTTCTGCCACATCAGCAGCTTCGCCTCGCAATTTACTGAGGGAGCCAATTGCGGCCAACTTCACCCTCAATGAAACCCTCGGATTTCTATTAATAAGCAACTTAGAACACCGCATGACCTCCAGAGCTGCGCGCGATTCCGGCTTCGGAATCTGCCGAATCTCATCGGCCCAGCGGGCTAGAATCATCGGAAGCGACTCAGAGTTAAGCTGATTCGCCACAGAGAATTGAAGTTGACGCAACATGGCGCTAACAAAAGGCTGGGATTTAAAAAAACGATCCCCTTCTTGTAGTGAGACATACGGGAGCCAAACCAATTGCTGAAATACGGCGGTCGAAATCGTGTCCTCGTTAATTGTCTCCAGAATGCGAGCGCAATGTGAGAGCCGAGACGCATCGTGCGCGATGTAAGCGTGAAACAGAAGAGCAGCAGCATCGGCGACATTAAGAGTCCTGACACCTGCGATTGCGTCATAGATGTGAATATGTGCAAGCTGTCTGCGTTCCAATGACCAGACTTCTTCAGCTGATCCTTTCAACATCGAAGTCACACTTAGACGTCCATCAAAAGTCTGCTCTAGCCACTTTCCTTGTAGCGAGTCGATGACAACACCTCCGTTGACAATACCTCCCACAGCTTGAGTCAAACCCAGTAGCATCACACGTGTCAAAGGAAAAGTTGCCTCTGCGGCGGTAAAAACGAACGCGGCGGTCTCGGGCGTGACTGATTCGTTCAACATCCTTCGCGCTACTTGCTTGGCGTTGGTAATAGCTGAGGATGGCGACGTAATATCAGTCGCCGTGAGCGCAGGCCAGCCCTTCATACTAAGCTCGGAAATTCGGACCTGAATGAGCTTTGGATGACCTCCCGTAGTACTCCAAATAAAGGCAGCCCAAGCTTGTGAAAAACTCTGAGGACAGCCGTTGCTAAGACAGTGTTGCCGCACTTCTTCAACCATTAGCTCAGGCACATCAATGGCTTCAATGCCTGCAAAATCAGAAAGCTGTGCAGTTTCACTCGACTCACCACGCGCTGTCAGGAGCAATCCACGACCAGCTCGAGTGGCACGACTGACAAGCAGTGCCAAGGCTTGCCCGTATACGGCATGTGCACTCGGAGACAGGTCAATGTTGTCAACAACGACAAGCGAAGGAGTTGATTCATCTGCAATGTTGCTGGCTATCGCTCGCAGCAAGTTGTCTGTATCAATCCCGCTGCGAGAAGCGACTGGAAACCACCAAGCCTCTGGGCAAAGTGCATTTGCGACAAGTTGGGCGATAGTCGTTTTGCCCTTGTAGATTGTGCCGGTAAGCATCACTGCCTTTCGTTCCGCCATTCGCAGACGAACGAGCTCGACGAGAAATTCTCGATTCAATAATGGGGCTGGAGCTTGTGGCAATGGCAGTCGCATGGCCCTCAGGAGCGCGGTCTGCGGGTCAAAGACGCCTGCGTGGAGCGCCCGTTGAAATTGCTGATGCTGCAGGGCTGGAACAGAAATATGTCCTATCGCAGCTGCATCAACCTCCCGTAAAAGATCTGCCAAACTCAAACGGCGATTAGCTGACTCAGGTCGCACGAGCACGTCGCAGGCGAAGGCATGGAGTCGGTCACGAACTGTATCTACGTATGAATGCGGAATGTTTTTTTGGTTAAGTCTCACCATCAACCTGTCGTCGACGCTCTGTTTCACCGAATCTAAGCCCGATTGGTCCAGAAACCAACTTACTCGACGGATGAGACGCTCCTGCACTTGTGCCGAAGTCGCCGTTGTAAGGAACGCTCTCAGTGCACTGTTAAGAGCTAGTTTTGGAATCAAGTAAGCGCCAATCCGAGCTGCCATTTCCGCATTGGTTTGAGCAATACGCCACGCCTCAAGTCCCGTAATTCCATCAAACTGCGCATCGCGCTCAAGCGCCGCAGAAGCAGTAGTAATGTAGTGAAAGTCGACGCGACGAGTCATCTCTCGGAGGCTTAGAGCCCAGAAGTTCTCGAGGGCCACGTGGGATCGTTGATTATTGAGCGAAAGGCTGTCTGCTTCGTGTTTAATCTGTCCTGCGATAGCTCCCTTCAAAGATATCTGGTCTAGGTCCTCTGCACCTTCGAGAAAAATAATCTCATCTGGAGAAGTCAACCTTAACCATGCATCAATTGACCACCAAATTTGATACAAGATACCTCGGATAGAGGAAACAGCCTGACGTGCAGGATCGCCTGCCAATTCACTTGAACTTGGTAAGTAGTCTGGTAAGTCGTTCAAGTTGGATGGCATGTGGGCTAGATATGACTCTCGGCACTACAAGATCAAACAGAAGATTGAACGCCACATGGCTGTGTCCGACGAGCGATACGTTTCAACAGAACTTCTCGTACAACAGTCACAAGCGTTCGCCGGTGCGGCAACGATTCTCGGAACGAAGCACTAATTTCCAACTGGACCCCAACACTGCGGCGACCTCTGTTGCAGATGTTGTTTGGATGGGTTCCGGGAAATTTGTGGCCTTCAAGGAAGCAAACTAGGCCCGCTCTGATCATCGCAGCACCAAGTTCGGTAGCTAAATCCTTATCGAGTCCTCCCACTAGAACAACCTCACCGTCGCCCCCGCATCCATGAATCGCAACGACGTCGTCGCAGCCTGCCAATATTTCAAGGCAACGAGGCTCGTCAAAGTAGTGACTAGTCAGGTGCAACGCTGCATAGTTATCTGTTGAGCGAATGCCCTCAAAGAGATACAGAGAAAAGTCTTCGCCTGCGATTTCAGTTGCAAGCTCCACGGTGTGCGCTTCGATAGGACCACCATGTGGCGCTACTATTCCGGTAGCAGATTCTGCTCTTAGCAAACGAGTGATGCGATAGTCGACACCCTCAGCGTAAGTAGCAGCTAGCTCCGCAAATGAGCGAAAATTTTTAGCAAAGGCAAGCAGACGGCTCATAATGTTCAGTTTAAGTCTGTTCGATAGCAAAAACTGCAGGGAATAAGAACTGCTTTGGTAATCTATGTAGTATTGCGTGACTCACATGTCATCTATCCCCGTAGAGACCCTGCCTAGAATTCAATTGAACCGCTGTAAACGAGTCAATTCGACTCCAAGAATCGATCGAATGATAGCCTTAGCCTCGCGGCTACAAAGGCTTCATGCTAGTCATAGTAGCAGTCGAAAGCAGTACAGGCTTCGTCTTGCTAGAGCTAGGATCAAATGTTCTGAGTGGAAATAATTTCTGGAAGTGGACGCCTTGAATCATCTGCAAAATTGTCCACTTTGCTATGCTTCAGCATCTCTGGAGATGCCACTTAAACTCCGGAAAGTCGCTGTCCTATTACAAAAATACCCGCCATTGGAATAGAGTTAACGGGGCCAAGAATCTGCCCATCATCAACGCGAAACCAATGCTCCCCATCAGTTCGCACTGCTCGTAACACAGGGGAAAAATCATACGACTCGTTGCACGTAAGGCTTCCACCACCTCTCAACTGAGCCGCCAATGTTGAGTGATTACCTTGGCTCAGAAGTACTATGGGCCATGGCTCCCATCCAACCCCGTAATGATTGAGGCTTTGTTGCCAGACACCATCACGCCGTCCGGATCCAATTCGCCCTAATGCACGGTGCATTCGCCAACGCTCCCATGGATAAGGAAATACTGCCGAGTCAGCCAACTCCACCTTGATAGATCGTTCGCATTTGATCATTAAATCGTCCATCGATAAACCCTCGGCATTCAATGGCAACTTACGATCCCAAAGAGGTTCATCCGGGTCCAACGGGGATTTAATTGACCAACGAACATCAAAGATAAGTGCCTCAAGCATCTGACCTTGAATGACTCTAGAAAGCGCGATTGTTAAACCTCTTAAAGAGTCGTCGCCAAGGGTTTGCGCAGTGTCAATTGCCCATAAGAGACTTTTCCAACGATCCCCACGATTTAGCTGTCCATTCTCAGGAACTTCAGGCAATGGAATCCTTTTGGGCGGACTCTCGGATTTCCCTGCAGATGCCGCAAGGGCTATACGCCTGAGTTCTTTCAAAGCCTTTTCTTGAGTCATGTGCTTCTCCAACGATGAGCATTTCAGCTTTGAAAGCTGAATTTTCAATCTGCGACTTAATCCACTTAATTACGTATCATTGATTATCTTCGTCGATTGAGATACATCTCAGTCCAATCCGATCATCATGTAATCTTGTAAAAAAACATTGCTTACAGCACTTCAGCATGCAATCAAAAGAAACTAATCGAGAAGTTAAATGACAGATCCAATCAATCTGCTAAGAGCACTCCCACCTGAAGTGGTAAAGGAAATTTATACCGACACGGCCTCGAAAACTCTTCAAGAAGTTAGCAAAATAGGCACTGATGCTGTCAAAACTATTCGACTCGCATTGTTTCCATTGCAATTTACTTCAGCGTTTCAAGATCGATTAGCAGCCTACATTGACAAAGCGATCCGCCAAGTTCCAGAAAATCAAAGAACTTCTCCCCGGGAGTCTCTAACTCTTTCAATTGCAGAAAAATTACGCTTTCAAGAAGAAGTAAATCCAATTACAAATTTATATGTAAATCTATTGTCACGGGGCATGGATCGAGAAAGGCTTGGCGAAGCTCATCCAGCCTTCGTAAACATCATTTCTCAACTGGCACCAGATGAAGCGCTATTGCTTGAACAACTTAGCTCCTTCGAATATCTGATTTACTTTAGGTTTAACAATAAGAAAGTCACAATTCTTAAATCGGACAGTGACTCATTCGTGAACTCAATGTCAGTGAATGACCGTACTAAGAAATTTTTTCTTGAAAGATCTGCTTATCCTGAAGCGCTTGCTCAGCCCGATTTTTTTCTCACGTTTCTTGAGCATCTAGTTTCACTTGGTCTCGTCGAGTATGACAATGAACCTCGTAATTCTGGTGAGCTAAAGTTTGTTCAAATTTCTTTTGAGGAAGCTGAATATTTTTGCATCAAGCTCACTGAGTTTGGCCGATTGTTTCACACTGCGTGCATACAGAATACATAAAACACCCCTAATCTAAACATCTGTATTCCAGTTACAAGACACATATTTAGTTTTTTTCTTCATAGACACGCATATACCAACGTTGAACCTCTAACAATATCAACGTCGTTTGCGAGGCATCTCGGAAAAGTTGTGTGCAACTTATGGCAGAACTCTCATTGATGAAGGTAGCAGGTACAACGTTGGAGGATCTATCAACAACTCCTTCGGAATTTGAGGAAACGGCGGACAAATCACCTGAGCTGATTTCGGGCTTGTCGAGCACCCGTTCAGGCACCACAGGACCACTAGCCAAAAAACTAGACTTCTTACGGTAGTCATCAGAGATCTCCTTGGATATTTGTTTTTGAACACGCGCCACATCGGCGGCTTTTTGCTCTTGCTTTGCTTGTGCGATTTGCACGGTTTGCTTTTCAGCATCCCACTGACGCTGCAGACGGGATTGCCCCATCTGCAGGCCTAATAAAAACGCCATGAGAAGCAACAGTCCCTTGAGAAACAGGGATTTATTCAATTCGAGGAACGCACGAATCCAGCTCATGCATCCTCCCCGTCCAGCGAGGACAAGTTGTAGACACCAATCAAACGGATGAGCTTGTCGGCGTAGCCAGGGTCCGTGGCATATCCAGCTTTCAGAAGAGCTCGCGCAAAGGTCTGTGCCGAGATACACAGAAAGCAATCTTTGTAGCGAGGGTTGCGTTTTAAGAATGCGGCGTGATCATCCACACTAGCCTGCCATGTCGGGTACTTGCGCCACTTAGCGGGAACAACAACCCACTGCCCTCGGATGAACTCCTTGGTGTCAAGCGTCACGGTTTCACCGCGCCACAAACTGTCTGCCTTAATCCCGAACAGGTTATTGGCCGTCTTGGTGAGCCCTGACTCTCCCCAGCCAGACTCGAGTGCCGCTTGGCTCACTGTGATACTGGCTGGAACACCCGCAGCCTTGTGACAAGCCCGTGCGGCAGGCCCAATGAGGGCAATGAAGTCTTGTGGTTTCACAATATCTCCTTCACTTCTTTGGCCACCTCATCAATTGAGGCATCGCGCCGCTCCTCGATGAAGTTAAAAATCCACCGCACTAACGCCCAACCGGGCAAGCCACAGGCAAAGATCAAACCACCCATGGCGCACAACCCCACTGTTGAGAAAGCCCAGTGGTGAAGCTGGAAATACTCGATCGTGGTTGCACCACCACCAATACTTGAGACCACCGTGCTTATCAATCCCACAGTCCACTCACGCTTATCGCGTGGTGGTGTCATGAGCATAACCACGACTGCGGCAAGCGTTGCGCCACTGGCTGCGGCAGCAGCCGTTCCACCAAAGGCTTTGTATGCAGCGGCGGCTCCAGCCACTCCGCTGCTCGTTGGTTCTGGCATTCGATAACTCCCCAAAAAATACCCGCCTGAATCGCTTCAAGGCGGGTTGTAAACAACTCGTTCGTTTATGTTTGATCAGCGGTGTGAACTGCAGGGCTTTCTGCCACGCAGGTCATCTCCACCAAATCAGCCCGTGGTTTGACACTCATTACTCGCGCCATCTGGGCCCAGGTCTGCCCCACCCCAAAAGCAAAGTGCGTTCGCTCCTCACCTCCACCGGTTTGGATATCAATGCTCGGCGCCTGTTGCAAGACGGCATGCCTGTCAGTCGCACCGCGCGTCACACCAATCGGATCAGTGACTGAACCATCCAAGCGTCTGAGCGCGATGTAGTGATTTGCCCCCACCAGCCAAGGCAATCGTTCAGAACAGAACAAAACCTTTGATGTGCCATCCCAAGACAGGGCCTCACCACTTACACCCCAGCTGGGCATGTCATGGCTGATGGCCACCAAGTCGCCGTAGGTTGGAATGAGTCCTTCGAGCTCAGTCCTAAAAGTGATGATTCGCCTGCGGTACCGATTGGCTGCTGCGATGTACTTACCCTCACGCGCGGCTTGCGATCTGTCGGTACAACCAAAGAGCTTCAAGCGCGCAGGCTTGGACAGGGTGGAACCAGCAAGTGCAACCGTGATCTCATCAGGTTTCCAGCTCTTGGGATTGAAGTATTCAACTGAGACCGCATCAGCAGTAGCATCGCCGGGCATCACATACTGAATCTTCAAGCTACTGCGAACGATGTTTCGGGTGGAGAACAAAGCCACAGGAATGGTCTTGGGCTCATCTCGAACAATGCGCACGATGCCACCTTGCAAGAATGGCACCGCACGCCCCGCTCTAGCAATCTGTCCCATGGCATCCCAGACGGTTAGGTTCTGGTCGAACACACCATTGAACGTATCGCCACGCGCAGACCACACGCCATCGAGCCGAGCCAATGCATTGAGTTCAATCTTTGCATCAGGCAACCCCGCCCCATAACTCGCACGCGCCGCATCAGCAAATGCCCAAGCTATCGAGCGTGTGGCTTGGGGCGCGCTCCAGCCAGTTGCCTTTGACCAAACTGGGAGTTTGCGCGTCACCAAGCAGTTCACCAAACGCGATGACCGTTGAGACAAGTTGTCCGTTGCAAGCATGCGCAATGCCAGCAAGGTCAAATCTGAAGGCAATGTTGGATTGACCAGATAGCCCTTGGCCTGTCCCCACCGCAGTTCATGCCCAGCTCGGGTGCTGGTGTCTTTGGTGTCTAGCCTTTGAACCCGCACCTCGTAGCGCGCTGCACTCACCCCATATTTGTAGGTTCTGCGCTGCGCCGTGTTGGTCGCAGCAGAGTAGGACTCATCAGCAAGGTGAAGCCATCCAGATGTGGCGTCTCCATCGTCGTTGATGGCTCTTGCCTCAACCCGCCATTGAACGGTTCGGCTGTCCAATGTCCCACTGTCAGTTGCGTAATACAAACCCCGCATCATCACAACATCAATGCCGATCTGATTGACTTGGGTCCCTGCGGGGTTGAGGGCGAACGGACCGATGATGCTCCCGCCTGTATCGGCGACTGCAATTAACTCCTGCCCTGTCACTTCAGCCGCTGTCACCACATCGTTGTTGAACAGGGTGTTTTGACCACCTGGCTCAATGACTTGCGCCTGCACTTCTTCAAAGGATGAAATCGGACTGTCATCAATCGACAGCTCTTCAAACTGAAAGTGCCCAATGCCGATCACATGGAGCTGGTGCAGGTACTCCTCGTTGTCGAGGTACTCCGTATAGGGCATCGCTGCCAAATCCGGATAAATCAGATGCTGCCCATACACAACAGGAATTGGCTGCGACAGCCGTCCATAGTTACCTCGGGCCTGCAACGAATAGGTAGGACTTGGGGAGGATGAACTCGCAGTCGCATTGGGCAGGCTCTGATTAGGTAGCGGCACCAACGCGCTAACAATGATGGAACCCGTCACGGCAATCGCAGTTGATGCCACCGAAGTTGCTACAGCCCCTGAATAGCCAAACGATGCGGCCAGCTCAGCGCCATAGGCATTGGCCACCACCAACACGGCAATCATCAAAACCGTCTGCAGGGGATTCTTGCCCCCTCCTCCGCCCCCCTGCGGCAATGACACTAGGGCGATGACATCTCCAGCATCGATGGGGATCACACTGCGCTCAGCCATGAGCACAGGCTTGCCGTTCTTGAGCACCAGCGTTGGTTGCTCAAAGACGATTTGCTCTTGATTCATCCAGTGGCTAATCGTTGGATTGCCTTGAACGTGATGGATATCACGCTCATGGGGATCGAACGGGTTTCGAAGCCAAACTACGACACCGTCATTGCTACTTGGCATGGCTCACCTCGAAATGCATAAAACCCCTCGACACGCCAGCCATGACAGCCAAGCGCCCACAAGTCCTGGAACACCACGCCCACCCCTTGCGCGCAATGCAGCACGCCTCCACCATCGACGTCTAGCCAAACACCGACATGCACCGGATATCTGGACTGACGCATCAGCACAGCGTCCCCATGTTTTGGCGTTTGCGCACGCTGCCAGCGTTTTCGCTCAGGATGTTCTTTGAACGTCTTGAGCACCACTCGCAGATCCAGTGCATCCACAGGGATGAGCGGAAGCACTCGTTCGAAGTGAATTCTCTGCACCCATAAAAAAAGGCCCCAGCAGTCAAATGACTCGGGGCCTCGTGCACCTGCTATCCATGGGCGACCTATGTATCGGTGAGCCCAATAACCATCAGTTGGTTTCATGTCATCTCCGTCACCGAGCCAATCCCGGGAATTCCGTCGCGGTGTACAGACGCCCCGGAAATGCTTTGTTTCCGATATCCACCATTCGAGCTCTTGCGCTCACACGCATCACATCCGCTTCCACCTCGGTCAGTACCAACGTGATGGGAGGATCCATCTGCGGCCCCTCCATGTCGCTCGACAAATACGGTCGATAGGTGACTTCGATAGAAGCTTCTGACTCGGATGCGGCATCAAGGTGTTTGACGATCTCACGCGAGACGTTATCTAAGGTCAGCACGACCTCAGGAACAGGTGCGATGTCCACAGGCGGCAAATCTAAATCGAACCCCATTGCCACAAATCTCACCGTTTCACTTGAGTTCAACGGTGCTGAGGCTTCGAGGCGCGCAAAGAGATCTTGTTGGTCTCGCACTACCCGGATTGCGGTTGTCACGCCCGACTCGTTTTTAAAGTCAGGGTGACGCAGCTCCAAGGTGTGCAGGATCACCACATCCGATGGGGCACTTGCATACGCCTCTCTTATTGCGTCAGAGAGAGAAGCATCAGGCATGAGACACACCGATAGGAATGACGCGTCGCTCTGGCGAACATTGACTTGCCCCAACAGACAAACCAAAGATGTCAGAACGACTCTCAGGCAAATCACCTTCAATACGATAGACAGAACATCCAGTCAGATGTTCTACTGCAGCGACAAGAAAAGGCACATGATCTGAATAGGCGTTATCGCATGCAGCCTCCCACAAAGGTCCCTCTAAAAACATACAAGCGCCCTTGCACGCTTGAAGAACGGGGCATTTCAAGCACTCTTGACGATGACTCCAGTGCGTGGAAGTCTTAACCGCAACAGAGTTCAAATCAGAAAGATGACCCGCTTTGTGTGACTCCCCATTTGGAGCCATAGAGACCGCACTCACGTTTTGGCAAGTCAGCACATTGCCATGGAGATCAACGGCCAAGTTGTCTGCGTTGTCCATCCCACACTTCTGCCCTAAAACAGATGCAGGCTGCCTCTCCAACATACTCTTCGCCCAATCTCGCATGCGAGCTTTTGCGACATCAAGAGAAACGATTCGCCCACGCCGAATTTCATCTAGTGACTGGCGACGAAATGCAAATGCTTGGTCGTCAGATTGCAACGAGTTGGCCAGACCACCTGCGTCATACGGATCCACGAATGCCCCCTCACCAATCACAAGTGTTGGATCTCCTGTGAGTTTGAGGAAGAACTGAGCGATCGCCTCTCGGCTGGTGTTGGTCCGGTGCACCATGGCATTGAACGAAATGCGCCGCTGCGGAGCCAATCGCTCATACAGACCCAAGATCCCTGCTTTAGCTTGGGCATCCTCCAACGGATCAGGCCCACGCGCAGATTGCCCGGGACCGTCGTGACTAATCCCAACACTAAACCCCATCTCATCAAGCCACGCATTGATTTCGGGGGTGAGGAGCGTGCCGTTGGTCACCATGCCAAATGAAGCGTTTGGAAACTTAGCACGCAATTGCTCAGCCAAAGGCTTGAGCGTCTTGATGTACACCAGCGGCTCACCCCCCCAAAACTCGATCCGTTGTGGAGACTCACTCAAATTCTCCTCAAGCAAGGCCATGAATGCAGGCACATCATCCTTGGTCGTCTCCTCAGCATGGGGAACAAACCTTTGACTGCAATAGTCACAGGCATAGTTGCAAGAGAGACCGAGCTGAATTTTTAAGACAGCTGGCGATGACTTAGCGCCGGGAGAAGATTGGCTAATCGCATCAATAGCTCCAACGTGCCAACTTTTATCCACATATGGCAAGGGCCAAGGCGAACCGTTCGAGTCAAGCAGTTCACTTGTTTGGTTGTCATAGATGAGTGAAACATCCTGCCCACGACGATCGTGCGCTTTCAAATGAAATCGTGCCATTAAAAGCTCTCCTTTGCTGCCGACTGCTCTGCCTCTTGAAATGCTTCAGGACAGACGGCACGACAAACCTCTTGAGCGCTTTGAAATGGCAACTTAGCCAAGTGATACTCACGACGAGAGCGAACACGCTCACCGTCCATGACTTCAACAATCAGCAGGACTTCTTCCTCGCTGATTTCTTCAACGGATGCTCGTAGCATTTAAGTCACCTTCATTTTTAGACAAATTGCAATAAAGCTCACAGTAGTTGTGAGATGCGATGCGCAGGGTGACAACAAGTAACGTGCGTGTTCCCTGTGCATTGAATGGATTGCTCTCATGCCAAACCCTTGAGGGGTGAATGACCACTAAGCCTGGATAGGTTTCGATGTGGCGCAGCTTTTCCCAAAATGGAAACCCCGCCATGGGGCGGGGATCTTGAAGAATGAGCTCACCGTCACCAACGGTCCAATCGCGCTCTGTGGGGGATCGCCTGTCATGTCCACAATCCAAATAGAGACACAACACATGGTCACAGGTATGGTGGTAGTGAGGCTGCGCGCGCATACCCTGCTGGTAATGAACAGGTATGCACCGAGCTTCAATCAAAAGCTCGTCAGCGTTTCTAAGCCCGTGTGCTTGAGTGATATAGCTCCGATAAAGCGTATCAACCCATTGGCGAAATTGAATCCACACCGGAGGAGCGAGCTTCTCATGGGTTGAGTGAAACAAGTTCAACTGAACCCTTAGCTTCACGTCAACATCAGGCAATGCATGCTTCGGTGGATTGGCTTTGTGGTTTTTGAAACGCTCGACAGCAAAGCCCCGAAGCTGCCCCATCTCTGAGTCAGACCACGGCGCTTTATCCGTCAAAACAGGCGTTGGCCAAAGGTTTTCAATCATTGCCCTACCTCACAAGCAAACGCCACTGCAATGCGCAGCGCATTGCAGTACCGAGACATGGGTCGCACCGAGTGCGGCTTTGTCCCATCAATGCAAACCAATCGATTGGGCTTCACCATTGCTGCAGCTTCGATTTCCCCGTCTTGGTCTAAAACGATCAAATCTCCGCCCCAATCCGGATCCCATTTATCAACGGGATACCAAATCACGGACCTCGCCTGTCCCGCAAACTCTTGTGGAAAGTCACGATGCAAAGACGCTTCGTCTCCAAACGATTGCACATTGACCCACACGCGTGTGAGTGAAACGCCCTTGAGAAATTCAGCTTGAACAAGGCGGGCCACATCTGCCAATGGGCTCGGCTCTCGCAAGAAAGCCTCAAACGTCAGGTCATGTCGCCATGCCCCATCGTCATAGTGGTGCTTGTAGGTACCTGGAAGCACAAAGTTTCGGTGCCAAAAAACACCCGCTGAACCCGAGTGCGCCTTCCATCCATACACAAGGGGCTGCCCCAGTAGCCAGTCTCTGGTTTCACTGACAAGCTTTGCGTCGATGAAGTCATCTAATATCTTCATTGAGCGACTCCCGAATTTGGCGACACCTTGAATTCAAAGTGGATTTCCACTGAGGGTCGCTCTCCGTTGTAGGGGTGAGAGTGATGCGCCAAATAGCTTGGAAAAACCAATAGCATGCCTGGCTTGGGGTGAATGATTTCTGAACGACACTCCTCCCAAGGTAACTTGCGGCTTCCGTACGCACCGCTAGGATTTACAAGAACAAATGCTCCCGAGTAGTCTTGGCGTTCAGGGTCTGGACGCGCATCAGCATCCAACCAATAGACAGCTGAGAGATCTGTGTCTTCAACATGAAGCGGGATGAATTGACCTTTGTAGGTAATCACCTCTCGCGCTGTCGCCTGTTCAATTGAACATGAATAGTTATCCACAATCACTTTGCGAACAAGCTCGTCTAGCCCTTTGAATTTCCCATTCCCCACTTGAGACAGCAAGCTTTGACGATTCTGACGAGACCAAGGCTGGCCGTTAGGATTCAACGTTGCATGCACGGCTAGCGCATGTAATTGCATCAGCGCCATTTGGTCTTGAGGAAATTGATGAATGCCTTGGTAGATTCGACAAGCAAAGATGTCACGAGTCATGTGATATTCACCTCTAAATCTGCAGCCCCAAGGAAAAACTTAAATCCAGCTTTGATCCTGGCTTTGTCACCCGGCTGGAGTCCTAGCGCCATGAACTTAGCTGTCGCAGCTCCGTTCACCGTTCTCACACGTGACTTGGGCAAATACCCATTCACTGCTTCGAGATAAATCTCTGCGTCCTTTTCAAGAGGCGCTCCATCAGCGTCAACGATCTGCAGCTCGAATTCCACGCATTCATTTGCTGGACACTCGGATACTCCTGAAATTAATACGTCAGGCATCACAATCAACTCGCGAACATAAGACGATGCGGAATATGACGTTCGAACGATGTCGTTCTCTTCCAAGCCGTAAATCTCACAGTCACCACGATCAACATCTGGGCTGATATTGGCGGTGATGACACAGTCATCAAATTGACTATCTGCAAAGGGGACCGCTAGCCCAACAGAGAAGTTGTTGCGATAAGTCGTCAACGAAAACTCAGGCGCAGACATGCGAGTCGGCAATGTGACGGTGTACAGCGGGATTGGGCGACTCCAGTCTCGTTGGTCCCATCGATATGTCAAGTGCCACGCCTGCCGATCTGACCAAGCTCGGTTCGCTTTGAGCTCTGAAAAAGACAGGACTGATTCGGCAAGGAGTCGATACTCTTTGCCGTTGTTAATAAACGTTTTTCCATCGAAATGACTGTCGCTTGGCCATTGCTGACTTGCTAAGCCCATCTCAAACGTGATCGTTTCAGCCACTTTATCCACATAAATTCGGATCACATGGTCAGGAACTGATGCCATTGTTTGGGGACGTGTGATGTATGCCTTCATACTTCCCCCTTAGCAACAACCGCAGCAGTTGCAATTGCAGTTGCAGTTGCAATTTGTACGGCAGTTGAACGCCCCACAATTGCAATTGCGATACCAACGGTGGTATTCAGATCCACCGATTTCATTCGCCGCCTCGTAATAGCCGTCGTAGTTGTAACTAACAGGCACGGCGTTAAAGGATTGGGTCGTACCACCTGCCCCGTCATAGCTGCCCCAATTGGCGCAGTTGGTCGTAGGAACGCCACTCACACCCCATGTCCACCAATTGCCGTTGGGTGGATTCCAGTTTCCATTACTTGCGCAATTTCCGTTGGGCAGATAACCGTTGCAGTTGGAAGCTCGATCGTCGTAGTACTGACTTGAACGGTTCATCTCTCCGATGTCTTGTCCGTCCGCCATCTTGTAGCCCGTGTTTCGGGCGTCATCGCTGGTCACACTGCTCTTGATAAGCGCACCGTTGCTCATCGTGACGGTGCCAGTCATCGTGCCGCCCGTCTTATCAAGTTTGCCATTGAGCTCTGCTTGCAAAGCATCATCCAGCCCCGCCTTGGGGATGCGTGTAATTGCCATGAAATCTCCTGATTAGATGTAACGCACCACTATCCGCGCGTTGGCGGGAGGTGCAGAAGTAAATCGAAGCGTTGCTCCCGAATTCACTAGGACATAGGCTTCAAGCGAGTCCTGAACTACGTAATTGATGGTGACCATCAACTTGTGAACGCTCGATGCTGCGGTCGTTAAAACAAAGTCCGTCGCAGAGCCATTGGCCGTGAAAACTTGAGGCGCAACGTTTGCGCCTCCAGCAGCAGCCGCATACCCTTGCGCCTGATTCATGTAGCTCTGCGATTGAATCGCGGAGTTAGCCGAAGCTGTTGCAGAGGATGCCGACTGACTTGCGCTAGTTGCAGAGGCACTTGCAGATGCAGCTGCCGCCGCAGACTGTTGGGTCGCAGTTGCTGCGTTTGCAGCAATGGATTGCGCGTAATACTTGGCCGAATACTCCGTCGCACCAGATACAGGCCCGGAAGTTTTATTCGCCCACTCCTCAGCAGCCGCTGCACCAGATTGCGCTTCTTTATCGAGATAACGAACGCTGATGCCAACTCCATTGGCTGGAGCTGAAGAAAACCTAAGCGTTGTCGTCGCTGGCGTTGTGTAGGAATCAAGCGGAGCTTGTGTGACACCTGCAACCGTCACCATCAATGCACCGGGATAACCGACTGGTCGGCTCAGCGTGAAATCTGTCTTGACTCCATCTCCCGTAAACACATCAGCTGGAATCACAGTGTTGGCCGTTACTGCTGCAGCAGAGCCTGCCGCTTGCGACGCCCAATACTTTGCTGAGTAACCGGTGCCATCTACGGTCGCAGACGTTTTCTCCGCCCAATCTGCAGCACGAACTGCCTGCGCTTGAGCAGCCGTTAGAGCCGTGGACGCATTACCCGCACTGGTCGAAGCAGCACTTGCAGAGCTTGCCGCCGCTGTGGCACTTGCTTGTGCATCAGTCGCTTTTGCTCCTGCCGTGCTGGCAGAAGTAGAAGCAGCCGTCGCGGATGCAGCGGCGTTGGTTGCACTGCTCGCGGCATTCGTAGCGGATGCGGCTGCAGCAGCTGCACTGGTTTGCGCATCAGCGGCTTTGGTGGAAGCTGTGGTGGCCGAGCCCGCCGCAGCACTCGCCGAACTTGCGGCCCCTGTTGCTGAGATCGATGCACCGGTGGCTTGCGTTGACGCCACTCCCGCAGAAGCTGCCGCATTGGTGGCTGATGTCGTTGCTTCTGTTGCTTTTGTACCTGCTGTGGTGGCGGATGCAGATGCGGCAGTCGCACTCGTCGCTGCATCGCTTGCTTTTGTCGTAGCGGTGCTGGCAGCTGCAGATGCGGAGGTCGCTGAAGCGGCAGCACTTGTTGCGCTACTGGCCGCATTTGTGGCTGAGGTCGCCGCCGAATTCGCACTCGTTTGCGCTTCCCCTGCTTTATTCGAAGCCGTAGTGGCCGAACTTGCTGCAGCAGTCGCAGAGCTGGTAGACGACGTCGCAGAGCTCGAAGCGCCAGTAGCTTGCGTTGTTGCCAACGCGGCAGATGCTGCCGCATTGGTCGCAGAGGTAGCCGCATCCGTGGCTTTCGAACCCGCCGTGGTAGCTGAACCCGCCGCTGCCGTTGCACTGGTTGCAGCATCACTTGCTTTTTGCGATGCGGTTGCGGCAGCCGTGCTGATTGACTGAGCATAGTATTTGGCGGAGTAATCACTGCCCGAGACGGGGGCTGCAGTTTTAGTCGCCCAATCCTGAGCCGATGTGGCACTTGAACTTGCCTGACTTGCGGAACTTGCCGATGCAGTCGCACTCGCTGCGGAATCAGTAGCCTTTGTACTTGCGGTCGTTGCGGAGGCAGCCGCAGCTGTGGCACTTGCAGCCGAAGCTGTTGCAGAGCTCGCCGCCTCACCCGCTTTGGTTGAAGCAGTTGCAGCAGAAGTTGCCGAATTACTTGCAGATACTCCTGCCGCATCTGCTTTCAAAGATGCGGTCGTTGCACTGGCTGCCGAAGCGGAAGCACTCGTGGCAGCACCACTGGCAGATGTAGCCGCAGCACTAGCGCTACCAGCTGCTGCTTGGGCTTGGTACTTTGCTGAGTACTCACTACCTTGAACTGGCCCATTCGTTTTGCTGGCCCAATCCATTGAAGACGCGGCGCCCGTTTGACTCTCTTTGTCGAGGATGCGGGCCGTGATCTCAACGCCATTGACGGGCGCAGAACTGAAACGCACAGTGGTCGAGTTCGTCAAGGAATACGAGACGAACGGAGTTTGTAAAACTCCTGCCACGGTGATTTGAAGCGCACCAGGATGGCCGACAGGATAGTCAAGCGTGAAATCCGTCAACGCCCCTGTTCCAGCCCACGTTTTGGTTGGGATAACCGTCGCGCTGGTTGCCTTGTTCGCCTCATCAATGACACGCGTCAAAGTAGCACTTGCGTCAGCCGCTTTCGTTGAAGCAAGCGTTGCACTTTGAGCGGCATTGTTGGCCTGAGTGGTAGCAACTGTGACTTGCTGCGTTAGCTCGCCTCTTGAGGCTGCCAAATCATCTTGAACACCTTTGATCGCCTTGGCCACCGTCTTGACCGGACCGCCCTCTGTAACCACATCTGTATGGTCATTGCCATGGACGATTGAGTGCAGAATCGTTGCATCCGCAGTTGCCTTATCCACCACTGCCTCAATTTGTTGCTGTAGATTTAAGGCCATGAAAAACTTTCGATCACCAGTTTTCGGTGGGCAAGTGTTGATTTACCAAAATGTCAAAGTTGTCAGCTGAGCGCTGCAAGTCTTCAAGTTCGCTGTCGAGCAAGATGCCTAGTGCACCTTGCGTCAAAGTCGGGCGATTTCTAATCTCCAACTCACCCGTCACTTCCCACTGGTTTTTTCTAACCAACTTGGCTTGATAGGCCTTGGTAAATCTGGCTTGGTGTGTTGCCATTCCAATGCCGCCCAAAAGCTCAATGTCAAACCACTCCGCCCCCTCTTTCGCTTCGTGTTTGAACCAAGCTTCAAAGATCGCGTAGGTCAGTGGTCTCAAATTCCAACGAACGGCCACCTTGGCTGGCGTCTGTGTAAATCGACGCCGCGCACGCGCAGCGCCTGCCTCCATATCCGTTCGAATCACCCCTTCAGTCGGGGAGATCTGATACCCATCGACCGTTGGAAGCGGGATCTTGTCTGGCCATACCAAATTCGTCATCGCATCGCTCCTGCAGCAGGGTTAAGTCCATAGCGACGCTCAAGCGTTGGTGCGATACCCGTACCTTGACCAATCGAGCGCGACATACGGGCTTCAATCTGTTCAACAATGATGTCTAGCCTCATCGAACCATCCGCTTGTTGTGAAGACTGCACACGCGCATCCACGCCTGAGGCGTTGTTGATCACATTCACAGCCACACGCACTTGAGGTTGGTTTTTAGAAGAAAGCGCCCCACCCAATGCACGCATCTGTCCGGGCGTGAACACGGCCTCACCTGGCTGGGCAATGATGGGGACTTCCCCATCGACAAGCCCACCCGTGTGATAACGGGTAGCACCTGCGAAGTTGTGAAGCCCCACAGATCGGGAGACCAAACTGTCCGACCCAATCAAGCCACCCGTGTGTGCCACTGCGACCATGGGGTTTACAAGGTCTGTCGCACCGATTGGAACGATGCTGCCGCCAGGCGCAGGTGTGGGTGTTGAACCCAAACCTCCCAACCACCCAGCCAATGGCAAAGTGACCATGCGCTGAATCTGAATGCGCACCAGATCAGCAATGATGGAGTTGGCCAAGCTGGTGAAGTCGAGTTTGCCCGTGGTCACGAACTGAACGAGCGCATCCTCCATACCTTTGAAAGCAGAAGTCACCGCCCGTTCAGCTTGTTTGGCAGCGTTGGTGGAATCCTCCACATAGCTACGAACCGATGAGCGCATGCCGTAATCAAAGCTGCGTTGGTACTCCGCATTGGCACGAGCCAAGTCAACAATCACAGGCAACTGGCGAGACAGAGCTTGGTTGATGATCTCGATCGCTTCAGCCTTGAGTCCCGGGTCAGTGATTTGATCCGCTTGCCTGCGTGCAGCGTAGGCAGCTTTCTCCAGATCGAAGCGCACTTGCATGCCTGCACGTTCGACCTCACCCACATCAAGCATCTCTCGCTTGAGCGCGAGCTCCTCTTGCTTGATTCGGTTGTTACCGATATAGCCTTCGGTGATTTGGTAGACCTTTTGGAGTTCTTTCTCGTACTCATCGAACTTCTTGTCCGAGACCTTTTGCTTCTCCATGGCTTCAATGACTTGGATGTACTTCTCAGCCTCCGCCCGAACACTCGCGTAACCCTTTTTCTCCAAGTCCAGCGCCTTGGCTCTGAGCTCAGCGGCCTCGCCACCGGTCACACGCATTGAGCGTTGCTCGAGTTGTTTTAAGAACTGCAGGCCTTCATTGTTCTTGTCGAACCCAGAGAGGTCCATCCCGGTGGGAGCCTTTCTGGACATCTTGGGCAAGAACTCGTCATAGATCTTTTGAACTTGTGCAGCTTGCTCAGCTGTATCAAGCACAAACTTCTGACCCATCACCCGAACGGTTCGACGTTGCTCATCGAAGAACTTTTCGATCGAGTTCACATATCCGGGGTTGTCATTAATGCGTGCCAGTCGCTCGTTGGCTGATTCAACGAACTTGTCACGTGCGCCTTGAAGCTTGGCAATCTCCGCATCAATCTGCTGTTCGTTGTAGCCCATGGACTTCATTGAGCGCAGCATGTCGCTCTTCATCCATGTTTCGACGTCCTTACCCACCACAGACAGACTGTCAAACGGCTGAGAGATGACCCGCTTGGCCAGCACTGCCGACTCAGCAATGAAGCCAAGCCCCTTGGCAACGTCCTCAAGGTAGTTGAGCACTTGCTGGCGGTTGTTGCTGATTGCAATCAGCTCACTGCTAAAACCACCGGCCTCTGTTTTGGCAAGGAAGATGTGTTCCGTCAAATCGGCCAAGATCGGAATGAAGGCCGAGCCAATTTGACGCTGCACACCTTCGTTGACCGCATGCAGTCGCTTCAGGTTGTCATTGAACTCTTCCGATGCCCGTGCAGCATCCGCTGACATCACCAAGCCTAAGCGCTTGGCTTCTTCCTTCATGGCTGTGATCCCATCTCGCCCTTGGTTGAGCATGGGGATCATGTCCAAACCGTTCTTGCCAAATAGCTTCACCGCAAGGGCAGCTTTTTCGGCACTGTCTGGCATGGCCGAAAACTTATCGGCAAGATCGAGCAAGACCTCTTCGGTCGGACGGATTTGGTTATTCGCATCCAATGCCGAAATACCAAACGCGCGCAATGCAGCGCTGCCCTCGCCGCTTTTGACTTTTGCGTCAAACATGGCGGTCGACAAAAACTTCAAAGCCTTGGTCAAACTCTCCGTGCTGACATCAGACAACTCCGACACATACAGGAGTGCAGATAGTGCCTCCACTGACACCGCTGTCTTTTGGGATAGCTTGTTGAGTTCTTCACCAACTTCGGCCACTGGCACGATCAGCTGATGCATGCCGTAACCAGCTGCAGCGATGGAGGCTCCAGCAATCAAACCTGCGGGTCCGAGTTTTCCGAGCACCGTCCCAAGGAGGCCAAGACGCGAGGTCGCATCTTCCATTTGCGCGAATGCATCGTTGGCTGCTTTGGAAACGATCTGCAATCCTGCTGATGCAGGTTGCGATGCTGCCTCAATGCGCTTGAGAGACTTTTCCCCCGCCTCTCCAACATCGGAGAGCTCTGCCTTGACCTTACCGCCATCCACCACCGAGAGTCGAATTGCGAGATTGCGTTCAGCCATGGCTGTCACCTGTTGTTGCGTTGCTTGAAGAGTTCATGGCAGCAGTGACTCCCGCCTCAATCGCAGGGAATATGTACGTCATCGCACAGACATCTGCATCTAAAGACTCACTGGCTTGGCTCCAAGCGTTGAAGTCCAAGCCAATCACTGTGTTTTGCGCCATACGCAACTGCGCCGCACAGACTTCAAGCACCGAGAGTGCTTGCCAACCCTCTTGGGTTCTAGGCGCATTTACTTGGTACGGACATTCAGGACAGGTTGTTGCGCAGGCTTCACAGTACGCTGGCCCGCCACCGAAGTGCCATTCGGTACGAGCCTTCAGACGTTTTTTTCGGCATCCAGCAAATACAGAGCCGCCAGATACTCGCGCTCGAAGGCATCGGCAACCGGCCACAACTCCATCAGGGCTTCAATGCCTTCTGGGCTCACCGGTGTGGCCTTGCCCTTTTCATCGCCCACACCCTCCCAGGCCAACACAGCCAGCTTGGCAAGTTCGGTGATCAAAGTCGCGGTGCGCTGCCCCGCTGCTGCATGGTCTTTGCCGTCAATGACCGACGCCGCATGGCGTGCTGCCATGACCAACGCTGTGGTGGCAGGTTTAACCTTGACGCGAACGCCATGTTTCAAGTCGAGCCAATACGGCTCACGTTTCAAGTTAAGTTTGAGCATGGAAATACCTGTGCGTGTGGCTGAATACGTGCGACTTAGTAGCTAGCCACATCGTTGTGAAGAATGACCGTGAACATCCGACCAGCGGCTGTGTTCTTGGCGGCCTGCCAGTTGAAGGTGGCTTGAATGCCACCCGGGCCAGAGATCGACAGCTTGGGTTTGGGCAGATACACCTCATGCGCCACAAAGGTCAAACTCTTGGTGGCATCAATCACGTAGCTGAACGTGAGCTCGAGTGGCGTGTTGTTGGTGGCAGCATCAATGAGCTCTGTATCTGCAAAGCGCACCTCCAAGTTGCCCGTCAAACTCGCAACGGTTGGATCTGCACCTTCGATTTTTCCGTCAGAGCGGATGGTCTCAATGCGAGCTAGGTTGTTGGAATAGGTCAGCTGCGCCGCCACCACGTTACCCAGTGCCTGACCGTTTTTCTTGATCGAACCTTGGAACTGGTTAAACCGTGTGATCGACAAAGCTTGTGGCGTTGCATCGACAGATCCGAGTTGCTTGACTTCCCCTTGCGCGATCAACCCCAAGGTTGCATCTGCAGCACCAGAGCGTGCGAACTTGATTTGGACGGAGTTAACCATCACGCCCGACGATTCAAAGTAAGCGGGGATATCAGGCAAGCCTGTTTCAAGCGCGAGACTTGGCAATACAGGCTGCCCGGAGCCAAAGGTGTGTTGATGGTCTACGTCGCCCACAGAGGTGGGAGCACCCAACAAAGCTTTGAGCCACAAGCCAAAGTTACGCAGGTCGATCGGCACAACCATATCGCCCTCAACCTTAATCACATCGCGGATGGGGGCGCTTGGGTCTCGGCCAAGTCCAATCAGGTCATTGGCAATGAGGCCTTGCTCAGAGCCCAATGAGGTAGAGACAAATGGGAGCTTCCAATAGTCGGTGCTGCCACTTGGGTGTGCACCGTAGGAAGGTTCGAATGCAGCCAGCAAGCTGGCATTTGCGCCATAGGCACGGGCCATAGTTTTTCTCCAGTTTTAAATTGAATCAAGACAGCGGATCACTGCTTGCGTAATGCATCACCACATCCAAGGTGCAGGCCTTGATGCCCACAGCGCCATCGGGCGCAACCTCTTCAAACTTCGGGGGGTGAATTTGCGTGAACTCCACAACGCCACCCAAAGTTCGGTCTGTTGTCACGAGTTCTGAGAACTGTTTGAGCAGTGCATCCATGCGCGCGTCTCGCTCAGCGCCATCGGGGTGGCTCACGTACACCTCCAAATTGGCCGAGTGCTCCCACTGATAAGTCAGTGGTGAGAGCATCACATCGACTTCATTCATGTCGCCATCGCGCAGTACCACCATGGAGTGCTCTGTCATGCGTTCAGGCAGTGCGCTGTTTCGCTTGGGCACATTGCCGCCAAGGGGTAACTGCCCCAACAACTGAAACAAAGCCCCAACGGCTTCTTCACGCTTAGACATAAAAAACAGGCCAGTGGCCTGCTCCGGTTAATCACCCGTCGCCCTTATTCATCGGGCCAGTTGGAGATGACGTTTTGAATCAGTTGTGATTCCCAGTGCTGAACTGCGGAATCAATATCGAACTTTTTCTTGAGCTGAGCCTGTGGCACCAGCAAAAAGATAGGCACACTCACCAGCCCCTTACCGGACTGCTGCGCCGATGCAGAAGCGGCTGTGAAACCACCCCGCTTGCCAGCTCTTGCACGTTGGTTGTCCGCCACGAGAAGTGACGGCTTACCTGCTCGATAAACAAATCGAAGTCTCTGGCCGCGCATACGCTCCCAAAGCCCCGGTGTGATGCGTTTGCCGCGTGGTCCCGTTCCAGCAGCTGGCAACGGTATGGAGAGCCAAAACCCGTTCTTAGAACGAATCAACGCCCCCTCGTCATGGGCAGCCACAACCACAGGGGCTCGGCTGTAAACCAACCCTGCAGCGCCTAAGCTTTCACGCCCCTTGGGATAGACCTCCCCGCGCCAGGTATTGGCAAGGCGTGCACCCAGCCCAGCGGAAGTGATCTGACCTCGCAGCTCACCTTTGAGACCATCGGTGGCATCACGCACACCAGTGGTGACTGCATGTCTGGCGGCTTTGAGTTCAGCCGCCATGAGTTCTTGCAGATTGCCACTCAGCGCTGCGACAAGCCGTGAAGACATGATTAACCCTCCGGCCAGATCGAGGCACTCACCGTCCAAACGAGTCCATCGCGGTCAATGAGTGCCTCACCGTGAAGCACATAGCGCACACCATCAAGAGTCAATCGATCACCATCTCTTGGCTGTTTGACCTCTGATGCCATCAATTCAAAACGCTGGGTATCGACCACCAGATGGGTCTGACCGAAGTCTTGGACCGTATCTGGCGCTTTGGTGATCACCCTCACATTGAGGGAGACCCCCGCTTTTGTGGTGTACACAGCGGGAGTCCCCAAGCGAAGAAACAACCGAGAGATGAGCAGAACGAAAGGTTCTCGACTCATTAGCTCGCCAAGAGTTTGACAAGCAAGTTGGGCCGGTTACACATGGGCAGTGGATTGCTTTGCGTATGCAAGTCCGTGCCACGACCAAAGTCACGAGGTTCTTGCTTGGCATACAAGGGCTGACCTAAGGTGTTAACCGTTTCGTTGAAGTCTGCGGGCGCAAAGTACGTGGCAAACGTATCGAGCGTACCTTCAGGAAACGCATGCCCTTCTCCGGGTTCAATGAATTGACGCACAGCGCCCGAAATGTCAGTCGCTTTACCCAAGTACTCTTCAAAGGTCACACCTGCAAAGGTAAAGCCTGATCGCACATCCTTGCGCATCATGTCACTTTCTTGTGTTAGTTGGTAGGCTTTAATGACGTTGGGGTGACCAGTCAGCGCATCAAAAAATTCTGACGATACAAGCACGCGCACGTTGGTCATGTACTCACCCTTGAGATTGAGCTCTATGTAACGCTTGAGTTCAAGACACTTTTTCTTAACATCCGTATCTTTTTTGTCGAGCTCGAAATTGATCACCTGCGGATTAATTCGGAACTCTGTAAACAGGTTATAGAGAATCGTGCCATCTGCATCCAAGATCACGCCTTTCAGAGCACCCATACGCAAGTGCTCTAAAGTGATCGCATGCTTGTTACGCATGGACTGCAAGTGATCGGCCATCACATTAGCAACAGTCTCGGTCTCGGTCTCAGAACCAAAAGCGCGAAGACCTTGAATCTCCTCTGGCAACACAACATCGTCGTGTGGGATGTGTGGAATCATGAACGATCGCAAGCTGCGACGATCGCGTTTCCCTACTGTGCCAGGGGCTCCCACAGGCAATGTGGGCAAGAGGTTCAACACGCCATTACGCTCTTCAATGGCAATCTGGCGAAATCGCACAGGCTTGGCTGGCATGAGGTTCATTTGATCAAGCTTGCCAAACTGATTAGGCAAGATGTTGATCGCGGCGGTCAGTGCGGTCATCGAGAACGCGGGGGACTGGAAAGGATTGTTCATTGCTTAAGCTCCTTGACGAACGAGAATGCCGACAACTTCGAGCTGCGCTGTGGCAGTCGCTTTTTCTTCGGCGGTGATGTTGACTGGCCACACGAGCGCGTGATGAGCGACGATGGACTGACGGGTCACAGCGATACCGCTGGATTTGTCACCTGTTGTGGCATCTACTGACTGCAACAAAACTGCTGTGGCGATTTGGGTGCCATCGGTGGCAGCAGGATCGAGCGCTTTGACTTTTCCGTTGGCATCTACACGACCAAGGACAGTACCGAGGCTCAAGTTCTGGCCTGCAGCGACTGTGACTTGGTCGCGGGAATAGAGGGACTCTTCCTCATACTTGAGCAAGTCGCCCAAGGTCAACTCATTGGTGATAACTGACATTTAAAACTCCTAGTTGGATTTGTAAGAAGGACGACTAGCAGCGTGTTTTTGTGCTCGCTGCTGTGCAGCTAGAACTACAGGGCTCACTTCTGGCTTAGCCGTATCTTGAGTACCGGCTTGAGGCAAGATGTGTGAGCTAATCTCAGGGCTCGCATCAGCTTTGGCGGCCAGCAATTCATTTCGCACTTGCTCAACACTCAAGCCTCGCTCGAGTACAGAGAAGGTCATGTCTGATTTGCCAGCCAGCAAACACATCTCGGCTACGGCCAGCACGTTGGCACTGGCTTTACGGATGTCATGACTTGCTGCACCCGCTGCAGAAACAGAGCCAACTTGAAGCTGAGCCACTTCTACAACTTCGTCGCTTGGCGCATCAGCACCAGTAGGCGATGGCAACTTTTGATGAGGCTCTTGTGAATTGGGATCCTCAGAAGTCTCAGTTGCTGAATTAGTGATTCGTGACGTAGCTGAGGCTTGCTCTGCATTTGTGGCCGAGGGTTTCATCGGCGACGTTGGTTTTGATGTTTGGGACATCAATTTCTCCTTTGACAGTTTTGGATCGGGAAGTGAGACTTCCATCTCGCGCCCCGATCCAAACGATCGCGCGATGGCAGATTTGCGTTGTTGAACTTCCATAGCCAGCGCGCGCAAGGCGTCGTCTGCTGTGCCAATGGCATCTGCAAACCCAGCCTCAATGGCGTCACCTGCGTAAAAAAGTCCCGCCTGTGTGTCTCGAACGGCTTGCGCATCCAACCCTCGGTTGGTGGCTACCGTTGAGACAAACATTTCGTAGAGCCGATCCACCTCTGTTTGAAGCGCGGTCGATGCTTCGTTGGAGAGCGGCAGATGTGGTGACAAGTCGTTTTTTCGATCACCTGCGTAAATAGCCGTGTATCGATATCCATCGAGTGCATCGCGCTGGGTTTGATCCACGTGAAGCGCAATCACACCAATGGAGCCCACACCACCTGTGCGAGTCAGATAAATCCGCTCAGCACTACAGGCAATTGCATAAGCGGCAGAAAACGCATCGTCGTTGGCTACTGCCCAGATGGGCTTGGCGCTTCGAGCACTCACGATCTCATCTGCCAGATCAAAAGCCCCACCCGCTTCGCCACCGGGAGAGTCGATATCAAGCAGAACAGCATCCACATTGGGATCGTTGATCGCTGCATCGATTTGTGCGCTGATGGAGGCGTAGCTGGTCAAACCCGATGCAGCGTCCATGGCACCCGTGCGCCGCACCAGCGTCCCAAGGATGCTGATGACGGCAATGTTGGGAGCTTGTAGATCTGAGCGCATCACGCGTTCAGGTGGAGTGATTTGCGCCAGCTGGTTCGCTGAGGCTTCTGGACCGACCATGCCCATACGTGGACCCACCACCGAGAGGATGACCTCAAGCTTGCGGGGATGAATGAGCAAAGGCGTGCCAAAAACCCGCGAAGCCAGATACGGCATCGTCGGAAGATTTGTCATAGGACCTCTGAGTTAAGCGATAAAACCGTGTCTAGGTTTCTTGGTCCACCAGCGGTGGGTCTTCCACGTCCGGTGGATGTGAGGGAGCCGCTTGGTTTGTGGCTCCATTGCGTGCGACTAAGCGCGGGTCGGTGTCGAGCACCAGACCTAACGAATCGGCACGTGCGTTGTCTGCGGCGATCTCCCGATCGATGGACTCTGCGTCGTAGCCATAGGATGAAATAGCTTCTGAGCGACTCATCAAGCCAGAGCGAATCGCCAATTGCATGGCCTTGAACTCTTTTTCAGGGTCCACCCATTGCCAACCCTGTGGAATCCACTTGGCTACTTGGTACTCACGCGCTTTGGTGCGGTAGTTCGGCAAATCAAGCTTGCCCTCGAGCACGGCTTGCTGCATCCACGCGCGCCAGATTGGGCGACACAACTGATGCACGATCACGCCGTGCTGCAAGGTTTCACACCGTCTTCGAAACTCCAGTAAGCCTGCACGGATGGATGAGTAGTTCACTTGAGTCAAGTCGCCCGTGAGCATCTCAAACGTGATTCCCATGGCAGCGGCCACAGCTCTGAACTGCTGACGCATGAACTCGGCATAGCTCGATCCCACATCGGCAGGTGCAGAGAACTTGATGTCCTCACCTGGCTCCAAGATCTGAAGCGTTCCCGGCTCCATACCTGCAAGGGCCACACCGCTTTCATCGGTATCGCCCTCACCCATGAGGTTGTCCTCAGGAGCCATTCGGGTGATGAAGCCAGCAAACATGGCTGCGGTCTTCTTGCGCACCAACTCAGCATCGTCGTACTGATCTAACTCATTGAGCTTGACCAAGGCTCTGGCAAGCCAAGGCTCACCACGGATCTGTCCCGGTCGAAGTGGTCGGTACAGATGAACGATTTCAGTTGCATCGACACGCACTAGATCAAGACTTCCCGCACCGGATGCACCAGACATAGGCGCCAGCATCCCGTCATTGGGGTGAGTGCGGTACAGGTGATACGCCACGCGTCTGCCCAAGAGATCAAACTCAATCCCCGCTCGAACCACGTTGCCGTTGGGCAAGTCCTGATTCAAGTTGATGGGCAAGTGTTCTGCTTCGAGCACTTGGAGCTGAAACGCCACGGTCAAGTTATCTTCTGCCCTTCGGTAGCGCATGCGCACAAACGATTCGCCGCCTTCGAGCATGGCCCGAGTGGCTAACCCCTGAATGCCATAGAAGTCTGTGAGTCCTGCCGCATCGGCATCCTCACACCAGCTCCACCACAAGGCATGGACTGCCTCACGTTGGGGCTGGTCTTGGATCATGCTTTGCGGCTTGATTCCTGTGCCAATGGCGTTCGCCACAAAGGCGTCAATGCCTGCAGCGGCCCATGCGTTGCGACGCACTAGGTCTCGGCTCTTGGTTCGTAGCTGGTCTTGGGTCAGCGCCAGCGCTGAAACGGCACCCGGATTGCCCGGATTCCATTTCAGCGCGCGCCGCCCCATCCCCGCTCCGTCATAAACCGGCGTGTTGCCAAACATCCGGCGTTTGATTGTGTTGATCCACCCCATCACAACCCCTTGGACGTTGAGATGCGAATCTGGCGAGACTTGCGTTTACCAGCCGCACGGGCGATCTGGGACTCCACTTCGGCAATGGCAGCTTTGAGATCCACCACGCTTCGGTACTCGACACTCTTGCCGTCATACGTCACTCGGTGTTCCCCACTGGCCAAGGCCTCTCGCAAAGCCTGAAGGTGTTGTTCGGTATAGCTCGTCATCACTTCATCCAGTTACTGCGAATGACCCTCCTGCCACGCTGGGGGACTTTGTTCATAAAAAAGCCACCCGATGGGGTGGCTGGAAGGGGTTGGACACTTGGAGGGTTTGGCAAGACAGTCGGACTGCGCCATGACACATCCTCTGGCGGGTCATCCACCTCATCATGAATTTCGACCTTGGGCTCTGCTTCCACAAAGTCCACATCTAAGTCATCGTTAGGCGGACGCACGCCTTGAACACCTTGCAAGAACTCCGGGGTTTCAAAGCCTGGTCGTACAGGGAACAACCCGTCCATGCGCAACTCAGGAGGCTCTGCACTGAGCGGGATGCCCAGTTGGCGCTCCAGCTCTAGCCAGTGGCGCTCCTCGAAACGATCTAAGCCTGCAAGGCTTGCTGCTGCACGTGCGTACACGTAACAGTCCAAGGCCTCGTTGCGCTCACGCACCTTTTGCCATTCTCGAAACGAGAAGCCGTTGCGGTCGCGCCGTGTGACGAGTTGCTCTGAACACAGCTGCTGGACATATTCCGCATCGACCTGCGGCAAATGGACATAGCCGTTGGGAAAGATGATCTCGCCGTCTTCGGTGATGTCGATCGTTTTGCGCAAGTTGTTGAAGAACTCCAATTTGGCAATGCCGCCCACCACCGCGTAGACCCGCAGGCCTCGTCGCAAACGTTTGCCATTGGTGGTCATGTCCACCGCTGTGGGCAAGCCAACCAATGCAGCACCACGGGCCACACCCTTCATGGGCAGGAGCCGTGGGTCATGCTGGCGACGCACAAAGGCATAAGCCTCTTGCGTGGCATAGCCCGTGTCCAGTCCCATGCGGACCAAGCGCATCGGCACACCACTGATGTGGGTCCAGCTCTCTTGCAGCATGAGCCCCAAGCGCAGCCACACATCGTCTCGCGATGTATCGCCCTCTAACACTCGGTGCTCCACCAGCCATGAACGCTTCTCGCGTCCAAACGCCCAGATGGAGACTTCGATACGGTCTTTTTGAATGTCCACGCCACCGGCAAGCAGCAAACCACCGTGCGGCACAGTGCCGATACGGTAAGACTCGCGCCGTTCAAGCAAACGCTCCCACTCTGGGGTTTCGCCTTGCTCGACCCAAGTCTCACCCAGCTCGGTGTTTTTAAAAGCTTTGAGCGCAGTGGCTGAGCCTTGCGCCAGCTCCCACGCTTGAGCAATCTCCACCCAGCTGCGCCAGCCCACAGGGCTGTACAGACTAGACAGATGAAACCCCGCCGTGCGGCCATTACTCGGGACCGTCGCCACCCAACGGCCCTGCTCGAGCATCTGGGTCTTGGCGTGCTCATAGATGGGCTCCTCGCATCCTGTGCAAAGGTAGCGCACGGACTCTGGTTGGCCCTTTTCCCAAATCAACCGCTCAAACTGCAAGCGTTGCTCATACCCACAGTGGGGGCATGGCACCATGAAGTGGCGTTGGTCGGATTGCTCAAACTCCCGCTCGATGCGCGAGGCACCCGAGATGGTCGGGGTAGACACAATCAAAATCTTGCGTCGGGCAAACGTACGGGTACGAGCTTCCGCCAGCGAGATGGCGTCACCCTCACCCTCCACGTCACCCGGATAGCCATCCACCTCATCCAAAAAGAGGTAACGCACAGGCATGGAGCGCAAGCCAACCGCGCTATTGGCACCTGTGAGGACCAACACCCCGCCTCGGAACTCCTTGGTCAAGATGGTGTTGCCCGAATCACGAGCACGCGCAGGCGAGATCAACGTCGAAAGCGTCTCACTCTCTTCAATGAGCGGATCAATACGCTGCTTAGAGTTTCGCTTGGCCATCTCCACCGTGGGAGCCACAGCCATCATCGGGCCTGGTGCCATGTGGATCACATAGCCAATCCAGTTGTTGCCACATTCTGTACCGCCGACTTGAGCACCTTTCATGAACACCACACGCTCGACTGGAGAGCTGGGTGAAAGGCAATCCATGATCTCCTTGAGATATGGCGTGCGGCTTGTGCGCCAGCGGCCAGGCTCAGAGGCAGATTTACCCGACAAGAAACGGTATTGATCCGCCCATTCAGAAACGCTTAAGAGTGGATCAGGGGTGAGCCCCTCGCGCCACGCCTCAGCGATCGCGTCAATTCCGTCGTAATGGTCAAACACATTGGTGCTCCTCAATCGATTCGCACCGCCATCTCTCCCAGATCCTGCAAATGCTC
>Ga0228703_1000299_pt1 | contig 38625 bp, 35 predicted proteins | sample McNCre217_Aug_MG_3_FD_178020 | JGI IMG/M metagenome (GOLD analysis project Ga0228703, IMG submission 178020) | Freshwater microbial communities from McNutts Creek, Athens, Georgia, United States - 29-17_Aug_MG | ecosystem: Environmental > Aquatic > Freshwater > Creek | place: USA: Georgia...
CACCTTGGAACGTGTGATCCGTGGCTTAGACACCATCTCGGTCACCGGCAATATCTTGCGCGACTACCTCACCGATTTGTTCCCCATCATGGAACTCGGCACCAGCGCCAAGATGCTGTCCATCGTGCCCTTGATGGCAGGTGGCGGCATGTACGAAACCGGTGCGGGCGGCTCTGCCCCCAAACATGTCAAACAGCTGGTAGAAGAAAACCATTTGCGTTGGGACTCACTCGGCGAATTCTTGGCTTTGGCCGTCAGCGTGGAAGAGTTGGGCATCAAAACCAACAACCCCAAAGCCAAAATTCTGGCCAAGACCTTGGACACCGCCACTGGCAAATTGCTGGACAACAACAAGAACCCTTCCCCCAAGACGGGCGAGTTGGACAACCGTGGCAGCCAGTTCTATTTGGCGCTCTATTGGGCCCAGGAACTGGCCGCACAAACCGACGACAAAGATTTGCAAGCGCATTTCGCCCCCTTGGCCAAAGCCTTGGCGGCGAATGAACAAAAAATCGTCGACGAGCTCAAGGCTGTTCAAGGTAAGCCAGTGGACATCGGCGGTTACTACATGCCCGATCTGAGCAAAGTGGCCGCAGTGATGCGCCCCAGTGCAACGCTCAATAGCACGCTGGCCTCTGCGTAATTGCTGATACTCGGGATCGAATCCTCCTGTGATGAAACAGGTGTGGCTTTGGTGCAGTCGCGGGGCGGGTCTGCGGTTCCGAGTCTTCTATCGCATGCCCTCTACAGCCAAATCGCCATGCACCAAGCCTATGGCGGAGTGGTCCCTGAGTTAGCTAGCCGTGACCATATTCGACGCGTCATTCCTTTGACGCGCGAAGTCATGGCCGAGTCGCACAAAACTTTGTCGGACGTTGACGTAGTCGCTTACACCCGCGGCCCGGGATTGGCTGGCGCCTTGTTGGTCGGCGCAGGGGTGGCGTGTGCGTTGGGTGCCTCTTTGCAAAAACCTGTGATCGGCGTGCACCACTTAGAAGGACATTTGTTGTCCCCGTTTTTAAGTGCCGATCCACCTGAATTCCCGTTTGTGGCTTTGTTGGTGTCAGGTGGCCACACCCAGTTGATGCGCGTCGATGGCGTGGGGCAATACACCTTGTTGGGTGAAACCATCGATGACGCCGCTGGCGAAGCTTTTGACAAATCGGCCAAGCTTTTAGGGCTGGGTTATCCGGGCGGTCCTGCTTTGTCCAAGCTGGCGGAGTCGGGTGATCCGACGGCTTTTAAATTGCCGCGCCCTTTGTTGCACAGCGGCAATTTGGATTTTTCATTTGCAGGACTCAAAACGGCGGTGATGACCCAAGCCAAAAAACTGGGCGACGCGCTCGATCAGCGCAAGGCCGATCTGGCGGCCTCCACCGAAGCGGCGATTGTGGAAGTTCTGTTGAAAAAGTCGCTGACGGCTTTGCAAGACACGGGGCTCCACCGATTGGTGGTCGCCGGAGGCGTTGGTGCCAACCGCCATTTGCGTGCGCAACTCAATGCGGCCTGCGCCAAGCGCGGTGTGCGGGTGCATTACCCCGAATTGCATTTGTGCACCGACAACGGCGCCATGATCGCCATGGCAGCGGCCATGCGATTGCAAGCGCAGCCTGCGCTGGCGCAGAAAAACTATGGCTTTGATGTCAAGCCGCGTTGGCCTTTGGCGGACTTGTCGTATCACGCGGCGGCGTGAAGTTCGCGGTCTTTCTTTTTTATGCGTCTATTGAACAAAATCAAATTACTGCTGGCCTGGGTCCTGTGCACGGCTGGAATCGGACTCAGCGCGGAACAACCCCCCATCCAACTAGCGCTCATAGAAGGCCTAAGCGGCCCCTTTGGCAATACCGGTGGAGCCGTTTACCGAAACCTGCAGTGGGCGGTCGAGCGCGTCAACCAGCGCGGGGGCGTGCGTTTGCCACTAGGCGCGCGCAAACTCGCGATCACCCGCTACGACAGCAAAAGCCAAACCGAAGAAGCCTTGAGCGCTTTGCGCAATGCCATTGATGATGGGGCAGGTTTTGTCTTGCAAGGCAATAGTTCCGCCGTGGCTTTGGCCTTGGTTGATGCCCTCAACAAGCACAACACCCGAGAGCCAGACAAGCGCGTTCTCTTCTTGAATTACGCCGCTGTCGATCCCGCGTTGACCAACGAGCGTTGCAGCTTTTGGCATTTCCGTTTTGACGCCCATTCCGACATGCGTATGGCGGCTTTGATGCAAGTTCTCCAAAAAGACCACCAAGTGCACCGCATGTATTTGATCGGCCAAGACTACAGTTTTGGCCAAGCCGTGTTGCGCGAAGCCAAGCGCCAACTGGCCTTGCAACGACCAGACATTGCTTTGGTGGGCGAAGAGTTGCACCCCGTGGGGCGCGTCAAAGACTTCTTGCCTTATGCCACCAAGATCAAAGCGAGTGGGGCAGACGCGGTCATCACGGGTAATTGGGGGAACGACTTGAGCCTGCTGATCAAAGCGGCGCGTGACGTGGGTTTCGAGGGTAAGTTCTACACCTTTTATGGCAACGCCTTGGGTGCGCCAGCGGCCATTGGCATGTCGGGTGTGGGTCGCGTGGTGGCCGTCGCCGACTGGTTGCCCAACGTTTCGGGCAAGGGCTCGGCAGATTTTTACCGCGCTTTTAGAGAGCGCTTCCCGCAACCCTCAGACGACTACGTACACATGCGCATGCAGCTGATGGTCGAAGCCTTGGTGCAGGCGATAGAAACCTCCCGGTCTGTTGCCGCCATTCCCGTGGCCCAGGCTTTGGAGCGCGTGCACGTCAAAAAATTTGGCCAAAGAGGCTTTATGCGTGCCTCAGACCACCAGTTTCAGCAGTCTTTGGTGGTCGGCTTGATGGATCACCAGGGCGAGCCAGGGGTGCCATTTGACGTGGAAGGGTCTAGTTATGGCTTTCGGGTCATTAAAACGCTGAGTCCCGAGCAAGCGCAGTTGCCTAGTCAGTGCCAGATGCAAAAGCCGTAGAGTGCTATACTCTGCGGGCTTTGCCTTTGGGCGAGGCGCACGTTGGGCCAACTTCCACGGCCCAACGCAAGTCAAATATTTAAGGAAAAACCATGCTGACTGCAAAAATTGCTGAAGTCGTCAAAGAAAACGCGCGCGGCGCTAAAGACACAGGTAGCCCAGAAGTGCAAGTTGCGCTTTTGACCGCCCGTATCAACGAACTCACCCCCCACTTCAAGACACACGCCAAAGACCACCACGGTCGTCGTGGCTTGTTGCGTATGGTGAGCCGTCGCCGCAAATTGCTTGACTACCTCAAGTCCAAAGACTTCGACCGTTACTCTGCGCTGATCACCAAACTTGGTCTGCGTAAGTAATCGTCCAAGCCCATGACAAACGCCTGAGTTATTTCCATAGCTCAGGCGTTTTGCACTTAGCGACATTCACTCTCGGAAGAAGTCGAGGCGCAGATCGAAGCTGTGTCATTCCAAAAAAGAACGCTTTTCTGGAATGGCATCGTGTGCTGCACCGGGTTCCTCCCAAACCATAAGGAAGACACATGTCTATTTTTAATAAAGTTACCAAAACCTTTCAGTGGGGCCAGCATTCGGTCACCATGGAAACAGGCGAAATCGCTCGCCAATCCGGCGGTGCCGTTATCGTCAACATCGAAGACACCGTGGTGCTCGCCACCGTCGTCGCTTCGAAGTCTGCCAAGCCTGGCCAAGACTTCTTCCCCTTGACCGTCGACTACATCGAGAAAACATACGCCGCAGGCAAGATCCCTGGCAGCTTTTTCAAGCGCGAAGCCAAACCCAGCGAGCACGAGACGCTGACGAGCCGTTTGATCGACCGTCCTATCCGTCCTTTGTTCCCAGAAGGCTTCTACAACGAAGTCCACGTCGTCGTTCACACCTTGTCGCTCAATCCAGAAGTGGACGCTGACATCGCTGCCTTGATCGCCGTGTCTGCCGCTTTGGGCGTGTCAGGCATTCCATTCAACGGCCCCATTGGTGCCGCCCGCGTGGGTTACATCAACGGTGAATATGTCTTGAACCCTGGCCAAACCCAGCGCAAAGACAGCCAGATGGACCTCGTCGTTGCGGGTACCGAATCTGCGGTGTTGATGGTTGAGTCAGAAGCCCTGCAGTTGTCAGAAGAAGTGATGTTGGGTGCTGTGGTCTTTGGCCACGAGCAAGGCAATATCGCCATCAACGCCATCCACGAACTCGTGCGTGACGCTGGCAAACCTGTCTGGGACTGGAAAGCCGCTGAAAAAGACGAGCCTTTGATCGCCAAAGTCGGCGCCCACGCCGAAGAAAAACTCAAAGCCGCTTACCAAATTCGCAACAAGCAAGCGCGTACCCAAGCGTGCCGTGAAGCCTACGCCCACACCATGGAAGCCCTCAAGGCCGATGGTGTGGAGTTTGATTCCGTCAAAGTCGAAACCATGTTGTTCGACATCGAAGCGCGCATCGTGCGTAGCCAAATTTTGGCGGGCGAGCCCCGTATCGACGGTCGCGACACACGCACTGTGCGTCCTATCGAAATTCGCAACAGCGTGTTGCCACGTACCCACGGTTCTGCCTTGTTCACACGCGGTGAAACCCAAGCCTTGGTGGTCACCACCTTGGGTACTGAGCGCGATGCACAGCGTATTGATGCATTGGCCGGTGAGTACGAAGACCGCTTCATGCTCCACTACAACATGCCCCCCTTTGCTACCGGCGAAGTTGGCCGCATGGGGAGCACCAAGCGCCGCGAAATCGGCCACGGTCGTCTGGCCAAGCGCGCATTAGCCGCTGTCTTGCCCAGCAAAGAAGAGTTTCCTTACACCGTGCGCGTGGTGTCAGAAATCACTGAGTCCAACGGCTCATCGTCGATGGCCTCTGTCTGCGGTGGCTGCTTGTCCATGATGGATGCAGGCGTTCCAATGAAAGCGCACGTGGCAGGTATCGCCATGGGCTTGATCAAAGAAGCCAACCGTTTTGCGGTGTTGACTGACATCTTGGGTGACGAAGATCATTTGGGTGACATGGACTTCAAAGTAGCCGGTACTACCAACGGTATTACCGCTTTACAAATGGACATCAAGATCCAAGGCATTACCAAAGAAATCATGCAAGTCGCTTTGGCCCAAGCCAAAGAAGCGCGCATGCACATTTTGGAAAAAATGCAAGCGGCCATGGGCGAAGCCAAGACCGAAGTGTCTGACTTTGCGCCTAAGTTGTTCACTATGAAGATCAACCCCGAAAAGATCCGTGACGTGATCGGCAAGGGTGGCGCCACTATCCGTGCGTTGACCGAAGAAACCGGTACGCAAATCAACATCGAAGAAGACGGCACCATCACCATCGCCGCGACGGACGGCGCCAAGGCGCAAGAAGCCAAGCGTCGTATCGAAGAGATCACGGCTGAAGTGGAAATCGGCAAAGTCTACGAAGGCCCGATCACCAAGATTTTGGATTTCGGTGCTTTGGTTAACTTGTTGCCAGGCAAAGACGGTTTGTTGCACATCAGCCAAATCAGCCATGAGCGCATCGGTAAAGTCACCGACGTCTTGGCAGAAGGCCAAATCGTGCGCGTCAAAGTGCTCGAGACGGACGAAAAAGGCCGCGTCAAGTTGTCTATGAAGGCTTTGATGGAGCGTCCAGAAGCGCCTCCTGCGCAAGACCATGACCACCATGCACAAGGCGGTGACCACGATGGCCACAACCATGACCACGGCCACCATGGCCATGACCACAAAGATGGCGATCATTCACATTAATCTTTGAGTCACGACATGACACGTAAGTTGATCGCAGGTAACTGGAAAATGAATGGCAGCCTGACTGCCAATCAGGCTTTGTTGTCTGGCGTCCAAGCTGGTTTGCCGACTGCTTTGGGCGGCAAGCATGCGGATGTGGCGGTGTGCGTGCCAGCCATTTATGTGGCGCAGGTGCAGCAACTCGTGCACAACACAGGCGTAGCCCTTGGTGTGCAAGACGTGTCCGTGCACGCACAGGGCGCTTACACCGGTGAAACTTCCGCCGCCATGTTGAAAGACTTCGGTGTGCGTTATGCCATCGTGGGCCATTCAGAGCGTCGCCAGTACCACGGTGAAACGGATGAGCAGGTGGCATTGAAAGCGAAAAGCGCTTTGTCCGCTGGCATCACGCCTATCGTTTGTGTCGGTGAAACTTTGGCTGAGCGCGAAGCAGGGCAGACAGAGCAAGTCGTCAAGCGTCAACTCGCTGCAGTGATCCATAGCAATGGACACTGCATCAGCGAAATCGTTTTGGCCTACGAGCCGGTGTGGGCAATTGGCACGGGTAAAACTGCCACGCCACAAGAAGCGCAATCGGTCCATGCGGTGTTGCGTGCGCAATTGCAAGCAGCGACTGAACATGCACAACGAGTGAAGATTCTTTACGGCGGCAGTATGAACGCTGCCAATGCTTCAGATTTACTCGCGCAAGCAGATATTGACGGTGGTTTGATTGGTGGTGCGGCCTTAAAGCCCGCAGACTTTTTAGCCATCATCGCGGCTGCTGCGCGTTGAGTGAGATTTAATTTTCGGAGTTCCCATGGGATTGGTTCTAAATATTATTCAATTGCTACAACTGTTGTCTGCTCTCGGCATGATCGGTTTGATCTTGGTGCAGCACGGCAAGGGCGCCGATATGGGTGCCGCATTCGGTAGCGGCAGTTCAGGCAGTTTGTTTGGTGCCAGTGGTGGTGCTAACTTCTTGTCGCGCACAACAGGCGTTCTTGCGACTGTCTTTTTTGCGTGCACCTTGGGCCTAGCTTATTTCGGTAATTTACGTCCTGCCACCAGCGGTAGCGTGCTTGAAAACGCAGTCGTAGCGCCCGTTTCTTCGGATGCAGCTAGTGCTGTTCCCGCTACTGAGGCAGTACCGACCTCTGGCGCCGCACAAATCCCTACGAAGTAAGTCGTTAGTAAGCGTAAATGCGGGTTCCTGAGGGGAAGTCGCATGCTTTTCGGGGTAAACTCTGAGGCTGTTCAGGTGGCGTTATCCCTCTTCGCTTCATGAAAAGCATCCCAAGGCCGTCGTGGTGAAATTGGTAGACACGCTATCTTGAGGGGGTAGTGGCGAAAGCTGTGCGAGTTCGAGTCTCGCCGACGGCACCATGGATAGAGTTAGTCCAAACGCGAGATCGCGATGAGCTTAGAGCAGTACCTCCCCGTTCTTTTATTTATTCTTGTCGGCCTAGCCATCGGTGTAGCGCCCCAAGTCATTGGTTTTATCTTGGGCCCTAATCGCCCAGACCCCGCCAAAAACTCCCCTTACGAATGCGGCTTTGAAGCCTTCGAAGACGCGCGCATGAAGTTCGACGTGCGCTACTACCTCATAGCCATTTTGTTCATCTTGTTCGATTTGGAAATTGCATTTTTATTTCCTTGGGCGGTCGCGCTCAAAGAAATCGGTTGGATCGGTTTTATCGACATGATGATCTTCCTTGCCATTCTCGTGTTGGGCTTTGCCTACATGTGGATCAAGGGAGCGCTTGATTGGGAATAAGGAAGTTGCATGTCAATTGAAGGCGTTTTCAAAGAAGGCTTTATCACCACCTCTTACGACTCGGTGGTGAATTGGGCTAAAACTGGCTCCCTATGGCCTATGACGTTTGGACTAGCGTGTTGTGCGGTCGAGATGATGCACGCTGGCGCTGCGCGCTATGACATCGACCGTTTCGGCATGTTGTTTCGCCCCAGTCCACGCCAGTCAGATTTGATGATCGTGGCAGGCACCTTGTGTAACAAGATGGCACCTGCCTTGCGTAAGGTGTATGACCAAATGTCGGAGCCCCGTTGGGTGTTGTCGATGGGCTCTTGCGCCAATGGTGGTGGCTATTACCACTACAGCTACTCAGTCGTGCGCGGTTGTGACCGCGTGGTGCCTGTCGATGTGTATGTGCCCGGTTGCCCGCCCACCGCAGAGGCATTGCTCTACGGCATCTTGCAATTGCAAAGCAAGATCCGCCGTGAAAACACCATTGCCCGCTGAACGGAACGCACCATGAGCCATTCCATTCAGACCTTAGAAGCCGCGCTGCACGATGTGTTGGGCGACAAAATCCAACACCTTGATGCCGCTTTGGGTGAACTGACGCTCACCGTAGCGCCTGCGCACTACCACTCAGTTGCGCAAACTTTGCGCGACGATGCACGTTTAGGCTTTGAGCAACTCATCGATTTGTGCGGATTAGATTATTCGCAGTACAAAGACGGTGCGCACTCCAAATTTACCGATGCACCGCGCTTTGCGGTCGTGAGCCATTTGCTTTCGATCACACACAACTGGCGTTTGCGTGTACGCACATTTGTGGTGAGTGACGACGTGCCTGTCATCGCCTCTGTCAATGACATTTGGAATTCAGCCAACTGGTTTGAGCGTGAAGCCTTTGATTTGTTTGGCATTGTGTTTGAAGGCCATTTGGATTTGCGTCGTATCTTGACCGACTATGGTTTTATCGGTCATCCCTTCCGCAAAGACTTCCCAACATCGGGCCATGTGGAAATGCGTTACGACGCAGAACAAAAACGTGTGGTCTACCAACCCGTCACGATCGAGCCGCGTGAAATCACGCCGCGCATCATCCGTGAAGACAACTATGGCGGCATCCACTGATCATGGCTGATATCAAAAATTACACCCTCAATTTAGGTCCTCAGCACCCAGCCGCACACGGCGTATTGCGCTTGGTGCTGGAGTTAGACGGTGAGGTCGTGCAACGCGCAGACCCACACATTGGCCTGTTGCACCGCGCGACGGAAAAACTGGCTGAGAGCAAAACCTATATCCAATCCTTGCCCTACATGGACCGTCTCGACTATGTGTCGATGATGTGTAACGAACACGCGTATTGTTTGGCTATCGAAAAAATGATGGGCCTCGACGTGCCTCTTCGCGCGCAGTACATCCGCGTGATGTATGCCGAAATCACGCGGTTGTTGAACCACTTGCTGTGGCTGGGTTGCCACGGCTTTGACTGTGGTGCGATGAACATCTTGATTTATTGCTTCCGCGAGCGTGAAGACTTGTTCGATATGTACGAGGCGGTTTCTGGCGCACGCATGCATGCGGCTTATTTCCGTCCCGGTGGTGTCTACCGCGATTTGCCAGACACCATGCCGCAATACAAGGCCAACAAAATTCGCAATGCCAAAGCCATGGCACGTTTGAATGAAAACCGCCAAGGCTCGTTGCTCGATTTCATCGATGACTTCACGCAACGCTTCCCTAAGTTGGTCGATGAATACGAAACCTTGCTCACTGACAACCGCATCTGGAAGCAGCGCTTGGTCGATGTCGGCATCGTCACGCCAGAGCGTGCCAAGAATTTAGGCTTTACGGGCGCTATGTTGCGTGGTTCCGGTGTTGCATGGGACTTGCGCAAGCACCAACCGTATGACGTCTACGACCGCATGGATTTCGATATCCCTGTTGGTAAAACTGGTGACTGCTACGACCGCTATTTGGTACGCGTGGAAGAAATGCGCCAGTCCAACCGCATCATCAAACAGTGCGTCGATTGGTTGCGCGTCAACCCAGGCCCTGTGATCACAGACAACCACAAAGTCGCAGCGCCTAGCCGCGAAGGCATGAAGTCCAACATGGAAGAGTTGATCCATCACTTCAAACTTTTCACCGAAGGCTTCCATGTGCCCGAAGGCGAGGCTTACGCAGCCGTCGAGCATCCGAAAGGCGAGTTTGGTATTTATTTAGTGAGCGATGGCGCTAACAAGCCCTATCGTTTGAAGATCCATGCACCTGGCTTTGTCCATTTGGCTGCAATGGATGAAATGGCCCGTGGCCACATGATTGCTGACACCGTGGCGGTGATCGGCACGATGGACATTGTGTTCGGGGAAATTGACCGATGAGTTCTGACACCACCCTCCACAGCACACCGCTGTCGGCCGCAACGATTGCGCGCTTTGATCGCGAGTTGGCGAAATATCCCGATGACCAAAAACAATCGGCTGTGATGGCTTGTTTGGCCATCGTGCAACAAGAGCAAGGCTTTGTCAGTGCAGACAGCGAGCGTGCGATTGCCGCCCATTTAGACATTGCACCGATGGCAGTGCACGAAGTCAGCACGTTCTACAACATGTACAACTTGCAACCCGTAGGCAAGTACAAGATCAATGTGTGTACCAATCTGCCATGCCAATTGCGCCATGGACAAGGCGCATTGGAATACGTGTGCAAGAAGTTGGGCGTAGAAGTCGGTGGAACCACAGCGGACGGTATGTTCACCGTGCAACCTGGTGAATGCATGGGTGCTTGTGCCGATGCGCCCGTTTTGTTGGTCAATGACCGCAATATGTGCAGCTATATGAGCCACGAAAAAATCGATCAATTGATCGATGGTTTACGTGCCGTGAAAGAATGACGATGAACCTCGAGCAAGTCCTCTCTCAATTTCACACCACGGCCGCGGAAACCTGTTTCCATGGTCGCCACATCGGCCCCCAAATCTTGGCAGATTTGAATGGCAAGAATTGGTCTGTCAATGAGTACGAAGCGCGCGGTGGCTACCAAGCCTTGCGCAAAATCTTAGGAAAAGATGGTGGCGAAGGTCTCACCCAAGACCAAGTGATTGCCATCGTCAAAGAATCTGGCCTACGCGGACGCGGTGGTGCCGGTTTCCCTACCGGATTGAAGTGGAGCTTTATGCCACGTCAATTCCCTGGACAAAAATATTTGGTGTGTAACTCCGACGAAGGCGAGCCCGGTACTTGCAAAGACCGCGAGATCTTGCAACACAACCCGCATATCGTGATCGAAGGTATGGCAATCGCTGCGTATGCCATGGGCATCAGCGTGGGCTACAACTACATCCACGGTGAAATTTTCGAGAGCTATGAGCGCTTTGAAGCCGCATTAGAAGAGGCGCGTGCTGCGGGCTTCTTGGGCGACAACATCATGGGCTCGAACTTCTCATTTCAATTGCATGCAGCCCATGGTTTTGGTGCATACATCTGCGGCGAAGAAACAGCCTTGCTCGAATCACTCGAAGGCAAAAAAGGCCAACCCCGTTTCAAACCACCGTTCCCTGCCAGCTATGGTTTGTATGGCAAGCCCACCACCATCAACAACACCGAAACCTTTGCGGCAGTCCCATGGATTATTCGCAATGGTGGCCAAGCGTATTTGGAATGCGGTAAGCCCAACAACGGTGGCACCAAAATTTTCTCGATCAGTGGCGATGTTGAACGTCCGGGTAACTATGAAATTCCTATGGGTACACCCTTCACCAAGTTGTTAGAGCTTGCTGGTGGTGTGCGCGCGGGGCGTCAACTCAAAGCGGTGATTCCTGGTGGATCGTCTGCGCCTGTTTTGCCAGCGTCCATCATGATGGACATCACCATGGACTACGACTCGATTGCCAAAGCTGGGTCGATGTTGGGCTCGGGTGCCGTCATCGTCATGGACGACTCACGTTGCATGGTCAAGAGCTTGCAACGCCTGAGCTATTTCTACATGCACGAGTCATGCGGCCAATGCACACCTTGCCGCGAAGGCACTGGTTGGTTGTGGCGCATGGTCGACCGACTCGAACGCGGCGAAGGCCGACCAAGCGATATGGACTTGCTCGACAACGTTGCAGAAAACATCATGGGCCGCACGATTTGCGCCTTGGGTGATGCAGCAGCCATGCCGGTGCGCGGCATGCTCAAACATTTCAGAGCGGAATTTGAACACCACATCACGCACAAGACCTGCATGGTCCCGGCGTACGTTTGACGGAAAAGTGCCATGATTGAAATCGAACTCGACGGTAAAAAAGTGGAAGTGCAAGAAGGTTGCATGGTCATGCATGCGGCTGAAAAAGCGGGCACCTACATCCCACACTTTTGCTATCACAAGAAACTCAGCATTGCTGCCAACTGTCGCATGTGCTTGGTCGATGTTGAAAAAGCACCCAAGCCCATGCCAGCATGCGCCACCCCTGTGACCCAGGGTATGGTGGTGCGCACCAAAAGCGATAAAGCGATCAAAGCGCAAAAGTCGGTGATGGAGTTTTTGCTCATCAACCACCCGCTCGACTGCCCAATTTGTGACCAAGGTGGCGAATGCCAATTGCAAGATTTGGCTGTGGGCTATGGTGGTTCGACTTCGCGTTACGAAGAAGAAAAACGCGTGGTGTTCCACAAAGATGTGGGCCCACTCATCAGCATGGAAGAGATGAGCCGTTGTATCCATTGCACCCGCTGTGTCCGTTTTGGACAAGAAGTGGCCGGCATCATGGAACTCGGTATGGCGAACCGTGGTGAACACTCTGAGATCGAAACATTCGTTGGCCAGTCTGTTGATTCAGAACTCTCGGGCAACATGATCGACATTTGCCCCGTAGGTGCGTTGACGAGCAAGCCTTTCCGTTACAGCGCCCGTACTTGGGAGTTGGGTCGTCGCAAATCGATCAGCCCCCACGATGCAACAGGCGCCAACCTCGTGGTGCAAGTGAAAAACAACAAAGTACTGCGTGTTGTGCCATTCGAAAACGATGAGGTCAACGAGTGCTGGATTTCAGACCGTGACCGCTTCAGCTACGAAGCACTCGATAGCCAAGACCGACTCACGGCGCCCATGCTCAAACAAGGCGGCGAGTGGAAAACCGTGGATTGGCAAACCGCTTTGGAATATGTTGCCAACGGCTTGCAAGGCGTGAAATCGCAATACGGTGCTGAATTCATCGGCACTTTGGCAAGCCCTCACAGCACCACAGAAGAGTTGTATTTGGCCGCCGCTTTGATGCGTGGCTTGGGTAGCCAAAACATTGACGCACGTTTGCGTGCATCAGACTTCCACCACGACAACACCGCGCGTTGGTTAGGAGCATCTATTGCCTCTTTGGGTACTTTGCAACGCGCTTTGGTTATTGGGTCTAACGTGCGTAAAGACCAACCTTTGTTGGCCTTGCGTTTGCGCCATGCGGCACGCCATGGTGCCAAGTTGCACGCGATCAACGAAGTCGCTTTTGATTGGGCGATGCCAGTGGCGACGCAGATGGTTACTGACGCAACCCACTGGGTACAAGCCTTGGCCGATGTGGCTGCTGCTGTTGCGCAACTCACCGGTGCCACTGCACCCGTAGCAGGTAACGCCAACAACCCGCAAGCACAAGCGATTGCAAAATCATTGCACAGTGGTGAGCGCAAAGCTGTTTTGTTGGGCAATGCCGCAGCGCACCATGCCAAAGCCTCTAGCTTGTTGGCCTTGGCCAATTGGATTGGTGCCCAAACAGGTGCCACCGTCGGTTACTTGGGTGAAGCTGCCAATACAGTGGGTGCCCAAGTGGTCGGTGCTGTTCCCTCGCATGGTGGACAAAACGCTGCGCAAATGGGACGTGGTGGTTTGAAAGCCGCGTTGCTATTACATACCGAGCCCCATGCCGATATGGCGCATGGTGCGGCCGCTGTGCAAGCTTTAGAAAAAGCAGAGATGGTGGTCACACTCTCTGCATTCAAAACCAATCTGTCTTTCAGCGATGTGCTTTTGCCCATCGCACCATTCACTGAAACAGCCGGAACTTTTATCAACACCGAAGGCCGTGCACAAAGCTTCCACGGCGTTGTCAAACCTTTGGGTGAAACCCGTCCTGCGTGGAAAGTGTTGCGCGTCTTGGGCTCTATGCTCAATGTGCCTGGTTTTGAGTTGGAGACGATTGAAGAAGTCCGTGCCAAAGCTATTCCCGCCAACATCACTTCACGTTTATCGAATGCGTGCGATGCTGCTATCGATCTCACACCTGCCACTGACAAGCCTGAAGTTGCGTCAATCTATCAACTAGATGGCTTGGTGCGTCGTGCACCTTCGTTGCAATTGACGGCAGACGCCAAAGCGGGGAGGGCCGTTTGATGGTTGACTTCCTCTACAACTCGGGCCTGCAGTTGAGTACCCATTTCTTTTGGGTGACTTATGCATGGCCAGTGCTTTGGACATTGATCAAAATCGTGGCCGTGTTGCTGCCTCTGTTGGGATGCGTGGCCTATCTGACTTTGTGGGAGCGCAAGGCGATTGGTTACACCCAAATTCGCAAAGGCCCTAACCGAACTGGTCCAGGTGGTTTGTTGCAACCGATTGCAGATGCATTGAAGTTGTTGACCAAAGAAATCATCATTCCCACACAAGCCACGACGGGTTTGTTTTTATTAGGCCCCATCATGACCATCATGCCAGCGCTGGCCGCTTGGGCGGTGGTGCCCTTTGGTCCTGATGTAGCGTTGGCAAATGTCAATGCAGGCCTTTTGTTTTTGATGGCCATTACGTCCTTAGAGGTGTACGGCGTCATCATCGCGGGTTGGGCTTCTAACTCCAAGTACGCTTTCTTGGGCGCTATGCGTGCATCTGCACAAATGGTCAGCTATGAAATCGCGATGGGCTTTTGCTTTGTGATTGTGTTGATGGTGTCTAACAGCCTCAACATGAGCGACATCGTCATGGGACAAGCGGTGGGCATGATGGCAGATCAGGGCTTGAACTTCCTTTCTTGGAACTGGTTGCCCCTGTTGCCTATCTTCTTGGTCTACTTCATCTCTGGCTTGGCAGAAACCAACCGCCATCCGTTTGATGTGGTGGAAGGTGAATCCGAAATTGTGGCGGGCCACATGATCGAATATTCGGGCATGGCGTTTGCCATGTTCTTCTTGGCCGAATACGCCAACATGATTCTGGTGTCGATGTTGACCGTCATCATGTTCTTGGGTGGCTGGTTGTCACCCATCGATCACGCGCTATTTAATATGGTGCCTGGCTGGATATGGCTGGGTATCAAGACCTTTGTAGTGGTCACCATGTTCTTGTGGGTGCGTGCGACTTTCCCGCGTTACCGCTATGACCAAATCATGCGTTTGGGTTGGAAGATTTTTATCCCCGTCACCCTCGTTTGGTTGCTGGTAGTAGGTGTTTGGATCCAAACACCTTGGAATATTTGGAACTGAGGCCGTACCCATCATGACCGCGATCACACGCCCCTCTGCTTTTTCATTGCGCGACTTCTTGTCGAGCTTTTTGTTGCTCGAGCTCTTCAAAGGCATGGCCTTGACTGGCAAGTACATGTTCTCGCGCAGCATCACGGTGCAATTTCCTGAAGAAAAAACGCCGATCTCTCCGCGCTTTCGCGGCTTGCACGCTTTGCGCCGCTACGAAAACGGCGAAGAGCGCTGCATCGCTTGTAAATTGTGTGAAGCCGTTTGCCCCGCAATGGCCATCACGATTGAATCGGACCAACGTGCTGATGGCTCACGTCGCACAACCCGTTACGACATTGACTTGACCAAATGCATCTTCTGCGGTTTCTGCGAAGAGAGTTGCCCTGTCGATTCGATTGTCGAGACCCATATTTTTGAATACCACGGCGAGAAACGCGGTGATTTGTATTTCACCAAAGAGATGTTGTTAGCAGTGGGCGACCGCTACGAACCAGAAATCGCCGCCAACAAAGCGGCTGACGCCAAATACCGCTGAAAGATTTGATGATGGATGCTCATTCGGCTCTTTTTTACGCGTTCTCAGCAGTTTTGCTGTTTGCCGCTTTTCGCGTTATCACGGCTCGTAACCCCGTGCATGCTGCGCTCTACCTCGTTTTAGCTTTCTTTCAAGCATCTGGTTTGTGGATGTTGTTGGAAGCCGAGTTTTTGTCGATTGCATTGGTCTTGGTCTACGTCGGTGCGGTGATGGTGTTGTTCCTTTTTGTGGTGATGATGTTAGACATCAACATCGACAGCATTCGCATCGGTTTTTGGAAACACTTTCCATTGGCCGCCACGATGGGTGCCGTGATTGCCTTGGAGTTGGCCGCCGTGTTGTTGGGTGGCTTTCGCGTGGCTGTTCCGCATACCCCTCAAATCCCGCTCATGGTGACGCCTACTGCGGTTGAAGCTGTTTCCTCCGCAGTGGCTGTGGGGCATATGGTGGTGACCGAGGTATCTAACACCAAAGCATTGGGTGTGATGCTCTACACCGAATATCTTTACCCTGTGCAAGTGGCTGCGCTCATTTTGTTGGTGGCTTTGATTGCGGCCATCGCTTTGACATTGCGTGCACGCAAAGACACCAAAGCCCAAAACCCTGCAGACCAAGTGCGTGTGAAGGCCAGCGACCGGGTTTCGCTGGTCAAGATGGCGCCTGTCAAGCCAGACCTAGCCTCTGCCACTGAGCCGGAGAAATCAGCATGAACATCACATTAGGACACTACCTGACCGTGGGTGCAATCTTGTTCGCACTCTCCGTCATCGGTATCTTTTTGAACCGTAAAAATTTGATCGTGCTGTTGATGGCTATCGAATTGATGCTGCTTGCAGTGAACATGAACTTCGTGGCTTTCTCGCACTACTTGGGCGATTTGCACGGACAGATTTTTGTTTTCTTTATTCTCACCGTTGCAGCCGCTGAGTCTGCGATTGGTTTGGCCATCTTGGTGCAGTTGTTCAGAAACAAATCGAGCATCAATGTGGATGAACTCAATACGCTCAAGGGTTAATTTATGTCGCAAACCCTTCAAACTTCTAACTTGCTGGCCGTTCCTCTTGCGCCTTTAGTGGGCTCTGTGTTGGCGGGCGTTTTTGGCACCCACTTTGGTGGTAACTGGTTGGGTCGTCGTATCACGCACAGTCTGACGATTTTGGGTGTCTTGGTCGCTTTCATCTTGTCTGCACAAACGCTGTGGAGCGTGGCGGTAGACGGTGCACGCTTCAATGAAACGCTCTACACATGGATGGTCGTGGGTGGATTGAAGATGGAAGTCGGCTTTCTGATCGACGGGCTCACCGCCATGATGATGTGCGTGGTGACCTTCGTATCACTGATGGTGCACGTCTACACCATTGGCTATATGGAAGAAGACGAAGGCTACAACCGTTTCTTCTCCTACATTTCCCTGTTCACTTTCTCCATGCTGATGCTGGTGATGAGCAACAACATGCTCCAACTCTTCTTTGGCTGGGAAGCCGTGGGCTTGGTGTCTTATTTGTTGATTGGCTTTTGGTTCAACAAACCCACTGCCATCTTCGCCAATATGAAAGCCTTCTTGGTAAACCGTGTGGGTGACTTCGGCTTTATCTTGGGTATTGGCTTGATTGCGGCATTTGCCGGAACGCTCAACTACGCTGAAGCCTTTACCAAGACGTCTGAATTGGCGGCACTCACATTACCCGGTACCGAATGGATGCTGGTGACTGTCATTTGTATTTGTCTGTTCATCGGTGCGATGGGTAAGTCAGCGCAATTCCCATTGCATGTCTGGTTGCCTGATTCGATGGAAGGCCCAACTCCTATCTCTGCGTTGATCCACGCAGCGACGATGGTGACGGCAGGCATTTTTATGGTGGCACGTATGTCACCTTTGTTTGAGTTGTCAGATACCGCTTTGAACTTGGTGATGGTCGTTGGTGCTATCACGGCCTTGTTCATGGGCTTCTTGGGCTTGATTCAAAACGATATCAAGCGCGTTGTGGCTTATTCCACCTTGTCGCAGTTGGGCTACATGACGGTGGCCTTAGGTGCATCGGCCTATTCAGTTGCTGTGTTCCATCTGATGACGCACGCATTCTTCAAAGCGTTGTTGTTCTTAGGTGCTGGCTCTGTGATCATGGGTATGCACCATAACCAAGATATCCGTTGGATGGGTGGAGTGCGCAAGTACATGCCTATCACTTGGATTACCTCTTTGCTGGGCTCGTTGGCTTTGATTGGAACGCCGTTTTTCTCTGGCTTTTATTCCAAAGACAGCATCATCGAAGCCGTGGCGGAAAGCACATTGCCCGCAGCTGGGTTTGCGCATTTCGCAGTTCTTGCGGGTGTGTTTGTCACTGCGTTCTATTCGTTTCGCATGTACTTTTTGGTTTTCCACGGTGAAGAGCGTTACGACCAAAATCCAGATGCGCACCATCACGACCAACACGGTGATGACCACCATGACCATACGCCTCATGAATCTCCTTGGGTAGTGACGGTGCCTTTGTTGTTGCTGGCCATCCCTTCTGTAGTGATCGGTTACTTCACGATAGACGCCATGTTGTTCGGCGACTTTTTCAAAGACGCAATTTTTGTCAACGAAGACGCGCACGAAGCCATGCACGAGTTAGGCCATGCTTACCACGGTGCGATTGCAATGGCTTTGCATGCCTTCAGTTCGGCACCTTTCTGGTTGGCTTTAGCCGGCGTTGTGAGTTCTTTCTACATGTACATGATCAACCCCGCAGTGCCTGCTGCTATCAAACGTGCATGCATGCCTATCTTCAACTTGTTTGAAAACAAGTACTACATGGATTGGATCAACGAAAACATTTTGGCCCGTGGTGCCCGTGCTTTAGGTACAGGCTTGTGGAAGGGCGCAGACCAATCCGTGATCGATGGCGGCATCGTCAACGGTTCTTGGAAGTTGGTAGGCGCCGTGTCAGTGGTGATCCGTCAACTGCAATCCGGCTACCTCTACCACTATGCACTGGCCATGATCGTTGGCGTGTTCTTGCTGATGACCTGGTTCGTCTGGCTCAAATAAGGAGAATAAGAAATGGGTTTATTGAGCCTTGCCATTTGGACGCCGATTGTTTTTGGCATCGTCTTGTTGGCGTTTGGCCGTGACGAACATGCCAACGTGGTGCGTTGGATCGCTTTGATCGGTGCATTATTTGGCTTTGCCGTCACTATTCCAATCTACAACCAGTTCGAGATTGGCACTTCTGCTTTGCAGATGGTCGAGTCGGGTCTGTGGATTGCACGTTTTAATATCTTCTACCGTGTGGGTGTGGATGGTTTGTCTTTGTGGTTCGTCATCTTGACGGCTTTCATCACCGTGGTCGTGGTGATTGCGGGATGGGAAGTGATTACAGAACGCGTCAACCAATACATGGGTGCGTTTTTGATCTTGAGCGGCTTGATGATTGGCGTGTTTTGCGCGGTCGATGGCATGTTGTTTTACGTTTTCTTCGAAGCCACGTTGATTCCGATGTACTTGATCATTGGTATTTGGGGCGGTCCTAACAAGATTTACGCGGCATTCAAATTCTTTCTCTACACCTTGCTGGGTTCTTTATTGATGCTGGTGGCATTGATTTACCTCTACACACAGTCTGGTGGTAGTTTTGATTTAGTTGCTTGGTACAAATTGCCCTTGCCAATGGGCGCGCAAACTCTGCTGTTCTTTGCATTCTTTGCTGCATTCGCCGTCAAAGTACCAATGTGGCCGGTTCACACTTGGTTGCCAGATGTGCACGTGGAAGCGCCTACGGGAGGCTCCGCTGTGTTGGCTGCCATCATGTTGAAGTTGGGCGCTTATGGTTTCTTGCGTTTCTCGATGCCTATTGCTCCCGACGCCGCCCATGCATATGCGTATGTGATGATCGCGCTCTCGTTGATCGCTGTGGTCTATGTGGGCCTCGTTGCGATGGTGCAAGAAGATATGAAAAAGCTGGTCGCTTATTCATCGGTAGCGCATATGGGTTTTGTCACTCTGGGCTTCTTCATCTTTAACGATTTAGGTGTTTCAGGCGCTTTGGTCCAAATGATTGCCCACGGCTTTGTTTCAGGTGCTATGTTCTTGTGTATTGGTGTGTTGTACGACCGCGTTCATTCACGCCAAATCGCCAGCTACGGCGGTGTGGTCAACACCATGCCTAAGTTTGCTGCCTTTGCCATGTTGTTTGCTATGGCCAACTGTGGTTTGCCAGGTACGGCAGGCTTTGTCGGCGAGTGGATGGTGATCTTGGGTGCTGTGCAATACCAGTTTGTGATTGGTGCCATTGCCGCCTCTGCACTTATCTTTGGTGCTGCTTACACCTTGTGGATGGTCAAACGTGTGTACTTAGGCCCTGTGACCAATGACGATGTCAAAACACTCACAGATATCAACACACGTGAATTCTTTATGCTGGCCTTGTTAGCGATCGCAGTCTTGGCGATGGGTATTTATCCCAAACCATTCACCGATGTGATGGATGCCTCCGTGACGGATTTGCTCAAGCATGTTGCAACGTCTAAGTTGCCGCAATAAAGAGGAATAAAACATGATTGAAAAACTCCATATCGCGGCAATTTTTCCTGAACTGATTCTGTTGTTTATGGCGATGGTGATTGCCATGATCGACTTGTTCGATACCTCTTTGCGTCGTCACACCACTTATGTGTTGACACTCATGACTTTGGTCTTGGTGGCAGTTTTGCAGGCATTTGATGCCAGTGAAGGCGCAACCGTTTACAGCTTTGGCAATATGGTGGTGTCCGACCCCATGGGCAATTGGCTGAAATGCTTCTCCACTTTGTCGGTGATGGTGACCTTGGTGTATGGACGTCCCTATGCCGCACAGCGCGATATGTTGCGCATGGGTGGTGAACTATTCACGCTCGGTTTGTTCGCCTTGCTCGGCATGTACGTCATGATTTCAGGCAATAACTTCCTGGTTCTCTATCTTGGCGTTGAATTGCTCGCGCTTTCTAGCTACGCATTGGTTGCTTTGCGTCGTGACAATGCCACCGCCAGTGAAGCTGCCATGAAGTACTTTGTGCTGGGTGCATTAGGAAGCGGCTTCTTGCTCTACGGCATGTCTCTGCTATACGGAGCCACGGGTTCACTCGATATCAGCACCGTATTTCAGTCTGTCACTTCAGGACATATTAACCACCAAGTATTGGTCTTAGGCTTGGTGTTTGTGGTGTGTGGTTTGGGTTTCAAATTTGGCGTGGTGCCATTCCATATGTGGGTGCCTGATGTGTACCAAGGCGCACCCACTGTAGTGACTTTGCTGATTGGTGGTGCACACAAATTGGCAGCATTTGCTATGACCATGCGTCTGTTGGTCGAAGGCTTGTTGCCTTTGGCGATCGACTGGCAGCAAATGTTGATGGTCTTGTCGGTGGCCTCATTGCTCATCGGCAATTTGGCAGGTATTGCGCAAACCAATATCAAGCGCATGATTGCGTTTTCCACCATTTCGCAAATGGGTTTTGTATTGATTGGTTTGTACTCAGGCGTAGTCAACGGCAACACCGCTGCTGCGGCTAATGCCTACAGCTCTGCCATGTTCTATGTGGTGACCTATGTGCTGACCACCTTGGCAGTCTTCGGAATCATCATGTTGTTGGCACGCGAAGGTTTTGAGAGTGAAGAAATCACCGATTTCGCTGGCTTAAATCAACGCAGCCCTCTGTATGCGGGCGTGATGGCTTTGTGCATGTTCTCTTTGGCAGGTATTCCACCGATGGTGGGATTTGCGGGCAAATTGTCCGTGTTGCAAGCTTTGGTGGCTTCTGGCCAAACTGGTGCAGTGGCGCTCGCGGTGTATGCCGTCATGATGTCTTTGCTGGCGGCTTTCTACTATCTGCGTGTTGTCAAAGTGATGTACTTTGATACACCGATCACTGCAAGCACGGTGTCTGCAGGCGCAGATGTGCGCACGGTTTTACTGATCAATAGCGGTTTGTTACTGGTACTCGGCTTGTTGCCTGGTGGCTTGATGACATTGTGCGCACGCGCCATTGTTTCCACCCTCGGTACCTAACGTTTCTTAATGGCTAATTGACGCATGAAAGTCCTCGACCTCCATTGCGCGCATCTTCATAACTTTGAAGGTTGGTTCGCAAGCGAAGATGATTTTCAAAGCCAGCTGTCGCGTCAATTGGTATCGTGCCCTTTGTGTGGTGATACCGCTGTTCAAAAAAAACTCAGCGCGCCACGCTTAAATCTCAGTTCCGCCCGTGGGGAACAAGAGCCGTCAAAGTCAACCGAGGTGGTTGCAGTAGACAACACACCTACTGTTCCTTCGCCACAAGAAGTTGCGAACCTCGATTCCAACCAGTTACAAGCCGCGTGGATGCAAATGGTGCGCCATGTAGTGGCAAATACAGAAGACGTCGGAAATAAATTCTCAGAAGAAGCCCGCAAGATGCATTACGGAGAGGCCAAGCATCGCAATATCCGCGGACATGCGACGCCTGCTGAAACTGAATCTCTATTGGAAGAGGGTATTCAAGTCATGCCTTTGCCAGTACCCGAAGCCCTTAAGGGGCCTTTGCAGTAAGCCCTTGTACAAGCTGTAACGCTTGGTCAGTTGGATTCGTACTGTCGCATGCAATGGTGTGTCGTTCAGGCATGCTGCGTAACCAAGTCAACTGTCTTTTTGCCAATTGCCGCGTGGCGGCAACGGCTGTTTCTTGTAAACGCGCCAACATCGCTTGTGAACTGGAGACATGTAATTGCATAGCGTCCATTTGTTCCCAAGCTTGCCGATAACCCACGCAGCGCATGCTCGGTAAGTCGGGGCTGAGGTCTCCACGGGAACGCAGAGTTTGCATTTCATCTAAGAAACCAGCAGCCAACATGGCCATAAAACGTTGTTCGATGCGCTGATGTAGCCATGACCGATCAGTAGGTTCTAAGGAGACGATATCCAGCTTGTTACCAGATGCTTGGGCGAGTTGCGCATTCAAACGCTTTTGCGCACCTTCTTCAAACCAAGCAGACAAACTCTTTCCACTGATATGCCACACCTCTAGAGCGCGTGAAATACGTTGTGCATCATTGGGCGCTAAACGTGAGGCTGTAGCAGGATCAACCTTACGCAACTCTTCATGCATAGCGGGCCAACCCTTGTCTTTTGCGCGTGTTTCTATGGCTTCTCGAGTTGCCGCATCTGTTTTCGGTAAATCATCGATGCCATCTTGCAAAGCTTTTAGATACAGCATGGTGCCACCCACCAACAATGGTAATTTCCCACGTGTTTGAATCTCGCCGATTAATTGCTGCGCATCGTTGACAAAATCAGCTGCGTTATAGGTTTGGGTGGGTTCACGAATGTCGATCAAGTGGTGCACTACTTGCGCACGTTCCTGAGCGCTGGGTTTTGCAGTTCCAATATCCATGCCACGGTATACCAGTGCTGAATCAATGCTGATGATTTCTACTGGTAATTTATCTGCAATGGCCATGGCGATCGCGGTTTTGCCACTGGCAGTAGGGCCGACCAATGCAATGGGTTTAAGCATGCTTTAACCCAATGCGTTGTACCAAGGTCCAAGCAGTCAAGCTTGTAACCAAGGACCAAAACCCTATGCCCCATGCCATACCTTGCACTGCGCCGCCATCTTGTTGCCCCAGCCACAAGCCCATTAAGAATGCCACTGCCATCATCAAGAAACCACCCAATGCGGATGCTGCACCTGCGGCTTGTGGAAAAGGACCGACTGAGCCACTTTGCCCACAAGGTTGGTGAATGCCGTGCCCCAAAATAAAAATATAAAAAGGCCCGACCAAGGCAAACACAGAATGCCATTGCATCCATGCGCTGATGTTGAGCAAAATGCCCCCCGTCAAACTCAATACACCGCCCATGGCAACTGAACGCGTCACACCGAAGCGTACCAATAGCCAGCGGCATAAAAATGTCCCCAACATGTATACAAAGGACATAGAGCACATCAGTAGCCCATATTCCAATTTGCTGAGGCCTACTACGCCAATGAAAACAAAAGAAGAGGTGACCAAAAATACAAACAAGCCACCATACGAGCCCAAAGTTAATCCAGCAAATGCAATAAATGCAGGGTGTTTGAGGATGCCCCACCAAGTCATCGCTAATTGTTTGAATGGTGGAATAGAACCGTTGGTATTGGGCGCAGACTCTTGGTACTTCCAAGCAATAGCTAACAAACAAATCGCTCCAAATACGGATACTGCACCCAGTGCTGCATGCCAGCTGTAGGCTTGGGTGAGAAACGCACCCAATGGTGCACTCATGCAAGCTATGGCACCAAGCCCTGTCAATGCTTTAGACATCACTCGCGCGCCAATGTCAGGCTTGTACAAGTCCCGCACAATCGCGCGCGCACACACAACTACTGATCCCATGGCAGCACCTTGAAGCGTGCGCCAAAGAATCAGTGCGTCGATAGAGGGTGCCACAACACAACCAATCCCCGCAACCACATAAGCAATCAAACCCACCATCAATACGGGGCGTCGTCCCCACATATCGGACAGTGGCCCCCAAAACAATTGCGAAATACCAAAAGCCAACAGCAAAGCGCTGAGCGTCATATGGACTTGTGCCATCGACGCACCAAATTCTTGGGTAAGAATGGGAAGTGTCGGCAGATACAAGTCTGACGAAACAGGTTGAATACCCAGCATCAAGGCTAAAAGCACCACCGTCAAACGGCTAGACATGGCGGCTTGCATTCAACGGCCACGCATGAACAAAGCGTCAAGTTCGCGAAGCGTAATTTGTCGCCAAGTGGGGCGGCCGTGGTTGCATTGGTCTGAGCGTGGCGTAACTTCCATCTGGCGTAGCAATGCATTCATTTCTTCAACTGCTAATTTACGGTTGGCACGTACCGCGCCATGGCAGGCCATTGTGGCCAATAATTCGTTTTGCGCACGCTGCAAAACAGTGCTGGCATCGTGTTGTTGCAATTCAGCCAACACACTACGCACCAATGCAACAGGATCGCCTTTGGAGAGCGTTGTAGGTACAGTTCGTACAGCCAATGTTTTCGCTGTAAGTAGTGACACCTCGATACCCAGATCTATCAAAACCCGTTCATTTGTCTGGGCTGTTGCAATTTCTTGTTCGGTTGCTGGAAAAGTCGCGGGTATCAACAAAGGCTGGCTGGAGAGTTGGCGGGCATCGATTTGCAATTTGAGTTGCTCATACACAATGCGCTCATGCGCTGCGTGCATATCGACCAAGACTAAGCCATGTTTGTTTTCTGCCAAGATGTAGACACCTTGCAATTGGGCAAGAGCTTTACCTAGTGGCCAAGATTCATTTGTATCTTGATTTCCGCTATGCACTTCAGGTGTGCCATAGGATTTTTCAACACCATCTGCTTTTGAAGTTGAGAAGCTTTCCGACTTTTGCCAAATCTGTCCGAGGTCTTGTACGTTTTGCCCTTGCAAGGCCATAGGCGCTTGTTGCCAAGCAGGGTCGCTCCATGCAGATGCTGCGGCATTGGCGATATCTGCATCAGCATCTTGCACCATGGCAGCGTTCGCACGTGGAATGGCCAATGCACTTTCAACGGCGCGGCGCACTGCTTGGTGCACTTCGCGTCCATCACGAAATCGCAATTCAATTTTGGTGGGGTGCACGTTGACATCAACGCGCGTAGGGTCCATGTCTAAATACAGGGCATAGACAGGTTGGCGGTGTCCATGTAACACATCTTCATAAGCACTGCGCGCTGCATGGGTGACCACTTTGTCGCGCACGAAGCGGCCATTCACATATAAGAACTGGTGATCAGCACGAGCTCTAGCAGCGTTTGGAATGCCAGCGCGTCCAAAAACATGCAAATTACCTTGTGTGAATTGCACTGACACAGAGTTCTTTAAAAAATCTGCACCGAGCACGTCAGCTAACCTGCGATCTAATTCTTCATTGCCCGTTTGACTGCGCCATTGTTCAACCAATTTGCCGTCATGCCAAATCTCAAAACCTACTTGGGGACGCGAAAGCGCATGGCGACGCACAGCTTCCACACAATGTGCCAACTCTGTGGCGTCAGTTTTTAAAAATTTACGTCGTGCTGGCGTGCTGTAAAAAAGTTCTTTCACTTCTACCGTAGTGCCCAATGCGCGGGCTGCAGCTTGTAACTCTCCGCTGCGGCCATCTAAACGCATGGCGTGGTCTTGCTGTGCGGTGCGTGAAAGCAGTGATAACTCTGAAACAGAGTGGATGGCTGCCAATGCCTCACCCCGAAAACCCATCGTGCCGACAGATTCAAGTTCGTTCAAATTCGTGATCTTGCTTGTTGCGTGGCGTTTCAGTGCAATGGGCAATTCATCGGCCGGAATGCCAGCACCGTTGTCTTCCACGCTGATCAAACGCACGCCGCCGCTGAGAAGTCGGACCGTGATGTGCGTGGCGCCCGCATCTAAAGCGTTATCCACCAACTCGCGCACAACCGAGGCAGGGCGTTCGACCACTTCGCCAGCAGCAATTTGGCTGATGAGTTCGTCAGGGAGTTCGCGAATCGCGCGTTGGGGTTGAATGCTAGGGTACACCTAGGCATTTTAGAGCCTGTGATAATCATCATCTATGGAAATCATTAGCTACCTGATCGACTTTATTCTGCATATCGACCGTTACTTGGAAGCCTTTGTGCAAGCCAATGGTGTGTGGGTCTATGTTTTGTTGTTCGCCATCATCTTTGTGGAAACAGGTTTGGTCGTCATGCCTTTCTTGCCAGGCGACTCCATGTTGTTTGTGGTGGGTGCGATGTGTGGCGTTGGGCTCATGGACTATGGCCTGTCAGTGGCTTTGCTTGTAACCGCAGCCATCGCTGGTAACCAAACCAACTACACAATTGGTCACTACTTCGGTCCCAAAGTATTTGCGTGGGAAAACTCTCGGTTTTTCAACCGCCAAGCCTTTGACCAAGCCCATGCGTTTTATGAGCGTTATGGCGGCATAACCATCGTGGCAGCGCGTTTCATGCCCTTTTTGAGAACCTTTGCACCATTTGTTGCTGGTGTGGCACAAATGACACGCCGTAAATTCACTTTGTTTGATGTCACTGGTGGCATGTTGTGGGTGGGCAGTATCGTGACCGCTGGCTACTTCTTTGGCAATATTGAATGGGTCAAACTGAATTTACAAAAAATCATCTGGGCGATGATTTTGATACCTGGTGCTTTAGCGATATACGGCGCTTGGAAAGGATCTAAAGCCCCACAGGGCTGATGCTTTAGGTATTGCGATTGCGCGCCAAAGGCGGATTGCGCAAGAAGTAGCGCTCAATGCTGCGCATCAATGCATCTGAGAGTTCGTTTTGGTAACTCTCGCTATTGAGGCGTGCTTCTTCATCGGGGTTGCTAATAAAAGCCGTCTCTACCAATACGCTCGGAATATCGGGCGCTTTTAATACTGCAAAGCCCGCTTGCTCGACTTGCGGTTTGTGAAGTTTGCCAATACGGCGTATCTGCCCCAACATTTCACTGCCTAGTTTCAAGCTGTCATTGATTTGTGCGGTGGTGCTCATATCTAACAACGCGCGTTGCACCGTGGCATCTTGTACTTTTAAATTGAGACCGCCGACCAAGTCTGCGCGGTTTTCTTGCGAAGCCATCCAACGCGCTGCAGCGCTCGATGCTGCGCCTTGGCTCAAGGCAAACACACTGGCTCCGCGCGCATCGGGTGTCATAAAAGCATCGGCATGGATGCTGACAAACAAATCGGCCTGCACCCGCCGTGCTTTTTCAACACGCGACTGCAAAGGTACAAAAAAATCTGCATCGCGCGTGAGATAAGCGCGCATGGGCAATGGCCCCATTCTGGTTTTGATGACCGTGTTGTTGATGCGGTCACGCATGCGATGGGCGATTTGCAACACCACATCTTTTTCTTTGGTCCCACGCGGACCCACTGCACCGGGGTCTTCACCACCATGGCCTGGGTCTAGCGCCACGATGATGAATCGCTCGGTGTTGTGTGTTGCTTGGGCTGACGTGATTTTTGAATCTGTTGCCGAGGCAGGGATGCTGGGTGCGGCAACCATAGCCGACGATGCGCTAGACGTTGGCGCATTGGCTGTGCTTATCGGTGTGGATGCAGTTGCTAGTGGCGGCGTAGGCGTGACAGGAACTGCGGCCTTGTTCATTTTGCGCGCCAAGAGCTCGCCCAAGGGGTCTGGACTGGTATGTTGCGCAATCAACGCCTCTAAAGGGTCTGCAACTTTGGTGGGATACAAGTCCAGTACCAAGCGGTGTTGGTAAAGCGCGTTACCAGATCGCACAGGCGGTAAATTAAAAACCTGTGGCAACACCATTTGGCGCAAATCTAAAACCAAACGCACCGTATTGGTCGTGTATTGCCCCACGCGTACACCCGTGATGAATGGATCATCCGAACGCACTTTCCCTACCAACTCTTTGAGCGCAGGGTTGAGTTCAATCCCTTCAATGTCTACCGCTAAGCGAGGTGGGTTGGCAATAAAAAGCGGCGTAGTGGTGAGCGCAGCATCGCTTTCAATCGTGACGCGCGTGTAGTCGCTGGCTGGCCATACGCGCACTGCCAATATCGTGGCACCCCAAGCAATGTCAGCGCCACCCATGAGCAAAAGTGCACTGGTAGTCTGTAGAAAGCGTCTGCGTTCTTGCTGGCTGTTCATGTCTGCAACTCCAAGCGCGTTAGTAACTCAGAGCCTAATGCGGTGTGAGACTTCAAAACTATGTGGCGGTGGTCTTGGTTATCAACACTTATATGCATAGCGATATCGGGCATTGGCAACATACCTTGGGCATGTGTAGGCCATTCGCAAAGTTTGAGTCCTAAGCTTGCAAATATGTCACGAAATCCAGCATCTTCCCATTCTTGGGGATCGGTGAAGCGGTAAAAATCAAAATGCCAGATATGGCCTGCATTCACTTCATAAGGCTCTACCACCGCATAAGTGGGGCTTTTGACGCGACCTGTCACACCCAAAGCCTGCAACAAATGGCGCACAAAGGTGGTTTTACCAACGCCCAATTCACCGTCTAATGTGATGCAGGCGTTCAACCCAATTCGATGCTGGATGAGTGATACCGCTAACTGCTGGGCAAGGCCCGCAGTAGCTAGTTCGCTAGGCAACAGCAGTGTTTTTACAATGGTTGAATTATTCAAGGAAGTAGAGTGCCGATCGATCCCACATTGTTACTCGCGCACATCCAAAAAACAGGACAAGCACTGGGATTTTCCCAAATTGCGATAGCCCCTGTCGATTTGTCGTCTGCTGAACCTGCTTTACTGTCTTGGTTAGAGAAAAACTTCAACGGCGAGATGGACTATATGGCCCGCCACGGCCTCAAACGTGCCCGACCTGCAGAGTTGGTTCCTGGCACGGTGAGCGTGATTACCGCGCGTATGAACTATCTACCCCGAGATACACCTGAGGGTTGGCAAGAGGTGGAGTGGGGACGTTTGCACAATCCAACCGAGGCGGTTGTGTCTGTTTATGCCAGAGGACGCGATTACCACAAGGTATTGCGCCATCGCTTGAGCCAATTGGCTCAAGAAATAGAGTTCTACTTAGAAGGCCAAGAAAGTTCATTGCAAACCCGCGCATTCACAGATTCCGCCCCAGTGTTGGAAGCTGAATTAGCCACGCGCAGTGGACAAGGTTGGCGCGGCAAACACAGTTTGGTGCTCAACCGTGACGCTGGGTCGATGTTTTTCTTAGGTGAGATTTTTTTAAATATCCAGTTGCCAGTTTCAGAGCCCGTCACAGACCATTGCGGGCAGTGCACTGCTTGTATTGATGTTTGTCCTACAAAAGCCATAGTCGCGCCTGGCTTGGTCGATGCAAGACGGTGCATCTCTTACCTCACTATCGAGCACGCAGGTTCTATACCTGAAGAGTTGCGTCCATCAATGGGTAACCGCATCTACGGTTGTGATGACTGCCAGCTGATTTGTCCTTGGAATAAGTATGCACAGACTTCGAGCTTGCCTGACTTTGATGTGCGAGCGGGACTGCTTGGACAACAGCTGGTAGATGTGTTGGGGTGGACAGAGGAAGAGTTCTTGCAGCGAACTGAAGGCAGTGCGATTAGACGTATCGGGTATTTGCGTTGGTTGCGAAACGTGTCAGTAGCTGCGGGTAATGCTCTGAGGCTTGAATCAAACACTTCAAGTGCTGAAGATTTGATAGCCTTACGACAAGCTTTACAACTTCATGCAAGCCACGCAGACGCTAATGTGCGCGAACATGTGCAGTGGGCTTTATCTAGCTAAACCTTCTTTGATGGCAGAGCCCAGTTCAATCACCGCCAAAGCGTAATAACTGCTCCAGTTATACCGAGTCACCACATAAAAATTCTCTGTTCCGGCCACATAACTAGGCGCATCCGTCCCATTAAATAACTCCACCAACGCAAGATTGCCTTTGTGCTGTTGCGCATTGCCCTCTAACAACACACCTTTGTCGCGCATGGTTGCTGCGCTAAATGAGGGCAAGATGTCTGGTGCCAGTAAAGTCGGTTTGTCGAGTTTGGCTTCGTCAAATTGCACTGGGTAGTGGGTAGGCATGCCTGTTTGCCAACCAAAAGCTTTGAAGTAATTCGCAACGGAACCAATCGCGTCCACTGGGCTTTTGAGTAAATCAATGCGTCCGTCGCCATCAAAGTCCACGGCAAAGCGAGACCAGCTCGATGGCATGAACTGTGGCCAACCCATAGCGCCCGCATAGCTGCCTGTGATGGCTTGCCCTTTGGGTTGGGCGTGCACCAATTTTAAAAAATATCCCAACTCCGATTTAAAAAATGCCTGTCTTTCTTGCGCACGCGGGTGCTCTGGAGGGAAATGCAATGTCAACGTTGTCAACACATCCAACACTTTGTAATTGCCCATGTGTTGGCCGTAGAAAGTTTCTACGCCCATCACGCCGACAACCAATTCAGCGGGGACGCCATAGGTGTTTTGGGCACGCTCTAATGCGTCTTTGTAGGTTTGCCAAAACTTCACGCCAGCTTCTATGCGACGCGGCTCAATGAATCGTGCCTGATAAGCCGCCCAATTTTTAGGGGAAGAACTGGGCGGGGGCATCACCATTTTTTCGAGACCTTGCACACGTCTGGCCAGGCTGAGTTGGTGACGTACCCAAGCCATAGGTAGTTGTTGGTCTTGAGAAAGGTCTGTCGCAAGATGCGCCATTTCAGCGCGAGGGCCAAATGGTGTGGTGCGAACAGAATGCACCTTATGTTTTTTGCCCTGACCAGCTGCTAATGCATTTGGTAGCCCTATAAACCCCATACTGATAGCTACTACCAATAGAAAACGGGTCAGAAAATAGGTGAGCAAGCTAGGGAGTTTCACGCGGTAGACAATAGAGAAAAAGATAAGCTTGCATGTTAAGCTGAGTTCGATACATTCATCTCGCATATGCACAAAACAGGTTATTACACACATCCTGAATGTCGAAGACACGAAATGGGTGCTGGACATCCTGAATGTCCTGAGCGCCTCGACGCAATCCAAGAGCGTTTGCTCATCAGCGGATTAGACATTGGTTTGACGTCTATCGAGGCTCCCTCTGCCTCATTTGACGATTTGGCACTCGCCCACGATGTGGACTACATCGACCATTTGCGTTTAACCTCCCATCGCTTGATCGAAGACCAATCAGCCACAGGTCCAGCCTATGCCCATGTCGACCCAGACACGGCGATGAATTCGCATACGTGGGAGGCGGCTTTGCATTCTGCAGGTGCCGCGATTGCTGCTACCGATGCGGTGATCAACGGCGAATTGGCCAATGCTTTTTGTGCAGTGCGTCCACCTGGCCACCATGCCATGCGTCGCAAAGCGATGGGTTTTTGTTTTTTCAACAATGTGGCTGTGGCGGTGAAGCATGCGATCCACCAACACGGCTTAAAGCGGGTGGCGGTGGTGGATTTTGATGTGCACCATGGCAACGGCACAGAGGACATTCTTGCCAACGATGAACATGTGTTGATGGTGAGTTTTTTTCAGCACCCGTTCTATCCTTATTCAGGCACTGAAAAGCCAGCGTCGAACATGGTCAACATTCCAGTTCCCGCATACACACGCGGTATGGATGTGCGTGACTTGGTCGAAAACTACTGGGTTCCCCGCTTGGAGGAGTTCAAACCCGAGATGATTTTCATCAGCGCCGGTTTTGACGCCCACCGCGAGGACGATATGGGGCAAATGGGTCTTACCGAGCAAGATTACGCGTGGATTACCCAGCGCATTTGTGATATCGCCAAGCGTCACGCCAAGGGGCGCATCGTGTCGTGTTTAGAAGGCGGATATGCATTGAGTGCTTTGGGCAGAAGCGTAGAAGCGCATGTGCGCGTATTGGCGGATTTGTAAAACCATGACTGCTTTACAAGAGATTTTTTTAGATTTCCAGAACTCGTCCATGCCAATGGAGTTAACGGTCTTGGCCGCATCCGTGGCTTTGGCTTGGATGTGCGCTTGGGCTTTAGGGCGAGGCGGTACGAGAGATTCCATCCTGTTTGGTCGGCGGGTGGTGGATGGTTTGCTGTTTCCTCTATTGGCCTTGGTTTTTACGCTGGCTTGCAAAACCATTTTGGTGAAGTTTCAAAGCGTTGCCTTACTCAAGCTAGCAGTGCCAGTGCTTTTGGCCTTAGCAGTCATTCGCCTGATCGCCCGGGTGTTGACGTCGGTGTTTCCTGAGTCGCATGGCGCCCGACTGATTGAGCGCGCAGTGTCTTGGTTGGCGTGGGCTTTTGCAGTGATGTGGATCACCGGCTTGCTGCAACCTGTGCGAGATGAACTAGACGCGATTGAGCTGTCTGTCGGTAAATCGCACGTATCTTTGTTGCACGTGCTGGAGGTCATTCTTAATTCCAGCTTTGTCTTGGTGTTGACTTTGTGGTTGTCAGCCTTCTTAGAGTCCAAAGTGCTGAGTCGTGCTTTGACCGACTTGTCTATGCGCAAAGTCGCGTCGAACGCCATGCGCGCTTTCTTGTTGTTGATTGGCATGCTGGTGGCTTTATCGGCCTCGGGTGTCGACCTCACTGCGTTGTCGGTGCTCGGGGGCGCTTTAGGCGTGGGTTTGGGCTTTGGCTTACAAAAGTTAGCAGCCAACTACGTCAGTGGTTTTGTGATTTTGTTAGAGCGCTCGCTGCGTATTGGCGACTATGTCCGGGTGGATAGTTTTGAAGGCTGGGTCACCGACATCAAGACGCGATACACCTTGGTGCGGGCGATCAACGGCGTCGAATCTGTCATTCCTAACGAACTCTTGATGACGCAACGGGTAGAGAACCTGTCGCTTGAATCCAGCCACTTGTTGCAAAACTGTATGTTCTGGGTAGGACTGCATAGCAATGTGGAGGAGGTTCAAAAATTATTGGTCGACGCTGCTGTATCCGCCGATTTGGTCATCGCTGACCCAGCCCCCATGGCGTTGTTGGCGGAGGTAGCGCCCCAAGGTTTGCGGTTTCAGCTGAATTTTTGGATGGACGACCCTGCCCATGGCCAGGGTTTGGTCAAGTCGAATGTGAACAGGGCGGCGCTCGAAGCTTTAAGAAAAGCCGGTGTTCTTTTAGCGCCTGCGCCGTATGAAGTGCAGTTGGTCAAAACTGCTGAAATTGGCGCGGTATGAGTGGAAAAGGGCTGTCGAATGCTTCTTTTTGAGTCGGAAAAAAGCACGGTCGTGCTAAAGTTTGAGGTTTAGATATTAGAATGTGACGTTTACGTAAACGTCAATCAGTTTTCATTATTTTTTGGAGTTCTCACCATGAAAGTTTTGGTCGCAGTCAAGCGCGTTGTTGACTACAACGTGAAGGTTCGTGTGAAGTCGGACAACACGGGCGTCGATATTGCCAACGTCAAGATGAGCATGAACCCGTTTGACGAGATTGCGGTGGAAGAAGCGGTTCGCCTGAAAGAAAAAGGCGTGGTAACTGAGGTGATTGCCGTCTCTTGTGGCGTCACCCAATGCCAAGAAACTTTGCGTACTGCGATGGCGATTGGCGCCGACCGTGGCATCTTGGTAGAGACCACCGAAGAACTCCAACCATTGGCCGTAGCCAAGTTGCTCAAAGCCTTGGTTGATAAAGAGCAACCCGGCTTGGTGATTTTGGGCAAACAAGCGATTGACGACGATTGCAACCAAACAGGCCAAATGTTGGCTGCATTGGCGGATTTGCCCCAAGCCACATTTGCCTCCAAGGTCGAGGTGGCAGACGGCAAAGCCAGCGTGACCCGCGAAGTCGACGGTGGTTTAGAGACGCTCTCTATTAGCTTGCCAGCGGTGATCACTACAGACTTGCGTTTGAACGAACCACGCTACGTCACCTTGCCCAACATCATGAAGGCCAAGAAGAAGCAACTCGATACCTTCAAGCCTGAAGACCTCGGCGTGAATGTCGCCCCCCGCATCAAGACCTTGAAAGTCAGCGAGCCGCCTAAGCGCAGTGCCGGTATCAAAGTGGCCGATGTGGCAACTTTGGTCGACAAACTCAAGAACGTGGCCAAGGTCATCTAACTAGAACAGATCAGGAGCAAAACACTATGTCATCCCTCGTTATTGCCGAACACGACAACGCGTCGATCAAGCCTTCTACGCTGAATACCGTCACAGCCGCTGTGGCTATGGGCGGTGAGGTCCATGTGCTGGTCGCTGGACACAACGCTGGTGGCGCCGCTGCCGCTGCTGCCCAGATTGCTGGCGTGAGCAAAGTGATCCACGCCGATGGCGCTGACCTCTCGCATGGCTTGGCCGAAAACGTGAGCGCCCAAATCTTGGCACTTGCCAGCAACTACTCACACATCGTCTTCCCAGCCACCGCTGGCGGTAAAAACATCGCCCCCCGTGTTGCTGCTAAGTTAGATGTGGGCCAGATCAGCGATATCACCAAGGTCGATAGCCCTGACACGTTCGAGCGTCCGATCTATGCAGGTAACGCGATTGCCACAGTGCAATCGACCGATGCCATCAAGGTCATCACCGTTCGTACTACAGGCTTTGATGCCGCCGCTGCAACTGGCGGTTCAGCTGCGGTTGAGACAGTGGCTGCCACTGCAGACTCAGGCAAAAGCCAATTCATGGGCAGCGAAATCGCCAAGAGCGATCGCCCTGAATTGACGGCTGCCAAGATCATCGTCTCTGGCGGCCGTGCTTTGGGTAGCGCTGAGAAATTCACCGAAGTCATCACGCCATTGGCTGACAAGCTGGGCGCCGCATTAGGTGCCAGCCGCGCGGCAGTCGATGCGGGCTATGCCCCTAACGATTGGCAAGTCGGTCAAACCGGCAAGATCGTCGCGCCCCAGTTGTATGTGGCGTGCGGCATCAGCGGCGCCATCCAGCATTTGGCGGGTATGAAAGACAGCAAGGTGATCGTGGCGATCAACAAAGACCCCGAAGCGCCCATCTTCTCGGTGGCTGACTTTGGTCTGGAAGCGGATTTGTTTGTGGCCGTGCCAGAACTTGTTGCAGCTTTATAAATTTTCAAACCCTTTGCATTTTTCCCCGTTCTTTTTAGCTTAGCGCTTTAGCTGTTGAATTCAGGAGCACGCCATGTCGTACATCGCCCCCGTTAAAGATATGTTGTTCAACATGGCCCACCTCGGTGGCCTGGAGCAAATCGCCCAACTGCCTGCGTTTGAAGACGCGGGACTAGAAACTGCCCAAGCAGTGCTAGAAGAATGCGCCAAGCTCAATGAGTCTGTCTTGTCGCCTTTGAACTGGGAGGGTGACAAAAACCCGTCTTATTTCAAAGATGGCCATGTGCACACCACGCCAGGTTTTAAAGAAGCGTATGACCAATACCGAGAGGGCGGATGGCAAGGCTTGCAACACCCGCCAGCTTTCGGTGGACAAGGTTTGCCCAAAACCATTGGCGCGGCTTGTGGCGAAATTTTGAACTCCGCCAATATGAGCTTTGCTTTGTGTCCCTTGCTCACCGACGGCGCGATTGAGGCTTTGCTTACCGCTGGGTCGGATGACTTGAAAGCCATTTATCTGGAGAAACTCATATCAGGTGAGTGGACCGGCACGATGAACCTGACCGAACCCCAAGCAGGTTCGGATTTGGCTGCGGTGCGCTCACGGGCCGAACCTTTGCCCGATGGCACTTACAAGGTGTTTGGCACCAAGATTTTCATCACCTACGGCGAGCACGATATGGCGAAAAATATCGTCCACCTCGTGCTGGCGCGCGTACAAGGTGCCCCCGAGGGCGTCAAAGGCATCAGCTTATTTGTGGTGCCCAAGTTTTTGGTGAACAAAGATGGCTCGCTTGGCGCGCGCAACGACGTGCACTGCGTCAGCATCGAACACAAGATGGGCATTAAAGCCAGTCCGACTGCCGTATTGCAATACGGCGACCATGGCGGTGCCATCGGTTATCTGGTGGGCGAAGAAAACCGTGGCTTGGAATACATGTTCATCATGATGAATGCCGCCCGTTACGCCGTGGGCGTGCAAGGTATTTCGGTGGCAGAACGTGCGTACCAAAAGGCGGCCCAATTTTCCCGCGACCGCGTGCAAAGCCGCCCCGTTGACGGCAGCATGAAAACCAGCGCGCCCATCATCCACCACCCTGACGTACGCCGCATGCTCATGACGATGCGTGCCTACACCGAAGGCTGCCGTGCGATGGCTACCGTGGCCGCAGCGGCTTATGACGCTTCGCACCACCATCCTGATGCGTCGACCCGCAAAGAGAATTTAGCCTTCTACGAATTCTTGGTGCCCTTGGTCAAAGGCTTCAGCACGGAGATGAGCTTGGAAGTCACCAGTCTCGGCGTGCAAGTGCACGGCGGTATGGGCTTTATCGAAGAAACTGGTGCTGCTCAGTATTACCGCGACGCCAAAATCCTGACGATTTACGAAGGCACCACTGCCATCCAAGCCAACGATTTGGTCGGACGCAAAACTGCCCGCGATGGTGGTCAAACAGCCAAAGCCATCGCCAGCCAAATCGAGCAAACCGAGAAGCAACTCAAAGCGCACAGTGACGCACGATGCCATGCGGTGGCCAAGCGACTCGCTGCCGCGCGTGAAGCGTTTTTAGACGTGGTCGAATTCTTTGTGACTGAAAGCAAATCTAACCCCAATGCGGTCTATGCCGGAAGCGTGCCTTACCTCATGCTGGCGGGCAATTTGATGGCAGGCTGGCAAATGGCACGCGCCATGTTGGTGGCGCTCGACCACATCGCTAAAAACGACGATGTGGCGTTTATGCAAGCCAAAGTCACTACGGCACGTTTTTATGCGGACCATATCTTGTCCAAAGCGCCTGGCGTGCGCGACAGCATCGTTGCTGGCGCTGACAGCGTGACCGAGATGGCCTTAGAAGCTTTCTAAGCCTTCAACTTTCAATAGATACAAAAGCTGGCGTCACTCGCAGGAATTCTCTTCCTGAGAAACGCCTTTCTCACAAGGAATTCACATGTCTAAATTGCCAGCGGTCTTGCAGCAACTGAAGTTTCCCGTCATTGCTTCGCCCTTGTTCATCATCAGCAATCCCAAATTGGTGATTGCCCAGTGCAAGGCTGGCGTGGTCGGTTCCATGCCTGCGCTCAATGCGCGCCCTGCAGAGCAGCTGGAAGAGTGGTTGATCGAAATCACCGAAGCGCTTGCCGCCCACAACCGCGCGCACCCCGACAAGCCTTCGGCACCGTTTGCCATCAACCAAATCGTCCATAAAAGTAACGACCGTCTTGAGCACGACATGGCGATGTGTGTGAAATACAAGGTGCCGATCATCATCACCTCGTTGGGCGCACGTGAAGATGTGAATGCGGCCGCCCACAGCTATGGTGGCATCGTGTTGCACGACATCATCAACAACAAGTTCGCCAAAAAAGCGATTGAAAAGGGCGCTGACGGCTTGATCGCTGTGGCTGCTGGCGCTGGCGGACACGCAGGGGTCAAAAGCCCGTTTGCTTTGATCCAAGAAATCCGTGAATGGTTCGATGGCCCAATTGCCTTGAGTGGCGCGATCGCCAATGGCGGTGCCATTCTTGCAGCCCAAGCCATGGGTGCCGACTTTGCCTATATCGGTTCCGCTTTTATTGCTACCGAAGAAGCCCGAGCCGCCGAAGAATACAAGCAGGCCATCGTAGAGGCATCATCGGACGACATCGTCTACAGCAATTTATTCACAGGGGTGCACGGTAACTACTTGGCACCCTCGATTCGCAATGCGGGCTTAGACCCAGAGAACTTGCCTGAAAGCGATGCTTCCAAAATGAATTTTGGCGGTGACGCCAAGAAAGCCTGGAAAGACATTTGGGGTTGCGGCCAAGGCATTGGGGCCGTCAAGGCCGTGGTGCCCACAGCCGATTTGGTCGCTCGCCTCCAACGTGAATACGCAGAGGCGAGGGCACGTCTGAACTTAGCGCACCACTAAAACAGGAATCGTGGTGTGTGTCAGCACTTGCTGGGTTTCACTGCCTAGCAACAAGCGTTTGATGCCTTTGCGACCATGTGAGGCCATGACGATCAAATCAACCTTGTTTTTCTTGGCGGTGGCTACCAAAGCATCGGACACGCTGTCCGACTTGACGACAACGGTTTTGCTGGCGACTTGCTTGGCTTTGGCGTCTTTGGCAACTTTGTCTAATTGCGTGTGGGCATGGTCAGACCAAGACTTTTCGATTTTGTCGACTTCGCCCATGTTCACGGGGATAGAACCTTCGAAATAAGTTTGGGTAAAGCGGGGTATCACTTTGACGGCAATCAGGCTAGCGCCATGGATCTCTGCAAGTGCGATGGCACTGGTAATCGCTTTTTTAGAGAGAGTCGAGCCATCTGTGGCTACCAAGATTTTTTTATACATCGTTGCGCTCCTTGAGTTGTGTGAGTCAAGCTTAGTGGAATATTCAGAAAACTTATTGATGCACATCAATTGCTCAAAAGATCAGATCGTTAAGCTTGCCGCCTATGACATCTAAAAACACCCTAGCCGTGCTCGACGACCGCCAAGAATGGGCGCGTTTTGGGCAACCCGCTAGCGGTGGTGACAAAAACAAGGCCGATGAAGATTGGGTCTCCCATGTGGTGGTGCAAGGCATGCATTGCGCTGCTTGCGCCTATACCGTTGAAAAAGCCCTGATGTCGGTTGCAGGTGTGAAATCTGTCGAAGTCAGCGCTACCACCCACCGCGCCAAAGTGGTGTGGTCCGCCAGCAAGGTATTGCCTTCCCAGTGGATTGGTGCGTTGGTCGACGCAGGCTACGGT